>OIZU01000094.1_pt1 | contig 95649 bp, 104 predicted proteins | sample 1588661 | NCBI WGS metagenome assembly OIZU01 (sample SAMN03283257) | human gut metagenome | biome: human-associated habitat; material: feces | host: Homo sapiens | place: USA | collected 2013 | reverse complement strand
AGCACTTGACTTTTAATCAAGTTGTCCGGGGTTCGAATCCCCGCACGCTCACTATTAGATAAGAAGAGACAGAGTTTTAGATCATTTAGAACTCTGTCTTTTTTTATTTTCATAGGAAATTTCGATGAAATCCCCTATGATATAAAAAGACATCAATGGAAATAAAAACAAAATTTACCAAAAAAGTAAAAAACATATTGAATATACAAAAAGAAACGAATATACTAAACATATCACATAGGATCAATTGAAGGGAGGAAACACGTATGAAAAAATTACTCACAAGGCTGTTCATTGCAATGCTGATATTGACATTTACTCCAACAATGAACACTCAGGCAAAGGCAAAGATCAAATTGAACAAAACAAAGATTTCTTTACAAAGAGGGAAAACCTACACCTTGAAAGTAAAAGGAACAAAGAAAAAAGTAAAGTGGTCAAGCAACAAGAAAACGATCGCAACTGTAACAAGAAAAGGAAAAGTTACAGCCCAAAAGCCAGGAACAGCAGTGATCACAGCCAAGATCGGAAAGAAGAAATACAAATGTAAAGTAAAAGTATGGCAGAAAACAACAAAGAAACCGACAAAGACTAATACAGAGCCGAATCCGATAGGGACAAGAGTCAATCCGGCTGATCCAAGAATAGGAATCACATTAGATACAACAGGAGGAACTGTTTACTTCAAACTGACAGAAACTTTAAAGGGACAAGAAGCAGAAAACCGATTATTACAGATGAATCAATCATTAGAAGAAATCAAACAAGGAGAATATGAACATACAGGAACAACCTTAGTACTGTTTGTCTATGATGTGCAGGCCGTGAATGGGTTTGCAGCTTATCCATTAAATGGTCTGGATATCATCAATTCTTATACACTATATGATAGAACATGCTCGAAAAATATAAAGAATATAGAAAGTTTCTATTTATCAGAAGGTTATGAAGCAATGATACCAACAAATCTGAACTTATATACAGGAGCAAGCAGTAAAATGTACGAAGCCCTTTGGATACCAAATGAAATGACCTCATTTAGTAACCAGATATATACAAAAAATCTTACACCATATTGGGTGAGATATCAGTTTTAAAAGAAAGCTGCATCATTCATATACAAACAATCTGTTATAGCCAAAAACTATATCGAACTAAAAGAAATACATATTTTACAAAATCCTAATACACTGTTATACTAGACTCAATCAGTTGAAACAATACAATATAAATAACAAAAATAATAGAAAGAGTATGAGGTGAAAAGTATGAGAAAAGGAACATTAAAAAAAGCATTAGCATTAGCACTGACAGGAGCAGTTTTAGTCGGAGCATTCGCAGGATGCGGAGCAAAGAAAGATAGCGGTGATAAAAAAGAAACAAAGAAGATCGTTATTGGAGCAAGTCCATCTCCACATGCTGATATCTTAAAAGTAGCGAAGAAAGAATTAAAGAAAGAAGGATACGAATTAGAAATTAAAGAATACTCTGATTACGTACAGCCAAATACAGCACTCGAATCTGGAGATTTAGATGCAAACTATTTCCAGCACAAACCATATTTAGATGACTTCAACAAACAAAAGAAGACACATTTAGTATCCGCTGGAACAATCCATTATGAACCATTTGGAATCTTCCCAGGAAAGACAAAGACATTAAAAGCATTAAAGAACGGTGCAACAGTTGCAGTTCCTAACGATACAACAAATGAAGCAAGAGCGTTATTATTGTTACAGGATCAGGGACTTATCAAATTAAAAGACGGAGCAGGATTAACAGCAACAAAGAAAGATATCGTAGAGAACAAAAAAGATTTAGTGATCAAAGAAATCGAAGCGCCTCAGATTCCAAGATCATTAAAAGATGTTGATATCGCAGTTGTGAATGGAAACTATGCTTTAGAAGCAGGATTAAAAGTCAACAAAGATGCATTAGCAACAGAAGACGCTGATTCTATCGGAGCTAAAACATATGGAAATGTTGTAGCAGTGAAAAAGGGAAATGAAAAAACTGATGCAACAAAAGCACTGATCAAAGCCCTAAAGAGTGATACAGTGAAAAAATATATCAATGACAAATATGATGGAGCTGTTGTACCACTGTTCTAAGAGTACAAGATTGCTATAAACCATAAATAATTTATGGAAGTAACAATAAATTATTGAAAAAATCAACTGAAATTGTTATGATGAAGCTATTGTCTGTCAGGAAAACTGATAGGCGATAGCTTGTCTGATTTTACAGGATAAGAAGAAAGTCCGATGAAGTGATCAAAGGACAATGAAAAATAAGAAAGGATAAAGTCATGATTGAATTAAAAAATATAGATGTTACCTTCCAAAATGGCAGTCATGAATTCAAAGCGGTTGATAATGTAAGCTTAAAGATCAACAAAGGAGAGATTTTTGGAATCGTAGGACCAAGTGGTGCTGGAAAGAGTACTCTGGTACGTGTGATCAATTTGTTACAGAGACCAACGAATGGAGAAGTGATTATTGAAGGATCAGATATTACAAAGTTTAACCGAAAACAATTAAGAAAAACAAGATTGAATATTGGAATGATCTTCCAGCATTTTAATTTGATCAGTGGATCAACGATCGCGGAAAATGTTGCATTTTCATTGTATGCCAATAACTATCCAAAGGATAAGATCAAAGACAGAGTGAAAGAACTCTTAGAGATCGTACATCTTCCAGAAAAAGCAGATGCTTATCCAGCAAACTTAAGTGGAGGACAGAAACAAAGAGTTGCGATTGCAAGAGCGTTAGCGAACAATCCAGATATCCTGTTATGCGATGAAGCAACCTCCGCATTGGATATTGAGAATACAGAAGAAATCGTGGAATTATTACGAGAGATCAATGAAAAAACACATATCACGATCGTATTTATCACACATGAGATGGATGTAGCAAAGAAATTATTTGATCGTATTGCGTTTATGGAAGATGGAAAGCTGAAAGAAGTTACAGATATCTATTCTGCCTTTGCAAATCCTAAGTCAGATATTGCAAAGAGTCTGGTACAACGCGTATTAAATGTAGAGGTTCCAGAGGGATTAAAAGCAAAAACAAATGAAGAGATCCTTCGTTTAAGTTATACAGGAGATGATTCTTATGATCCTGTGATCAGTGTTGCTTCTAAGAACTATGATATTACAATGGATATCATCAATGGGAAAGTCGATTACATCAGGAATAAACCATTTGGTATGTTGATTGTGATCCTTAGAGGAGAAGATGCAGAACGTAAGAAAGCATTAGAATACATTAGTAAGAATGTATATAAATTAGAGAGGTTAGGAGGAAGATAATATGAATGAAACATTAGAGATCATCCAGTCAGAATTTGCCCAGGCATCTTTTGAGACCTTTGAGATGGTATTGATTTCCATGATCGCAGCAGCAATCCTTGGAACGATCTTAGGACTAGTATTACATCTGGCATCGAATCCGATTTTTTATAAAAACAGGGTAGTTAATGGCATTACAGGAACGATCATCAATGTGATCAGGTCTTTACCATTTATCATTTTGATCATTGTATTACAGCCGTTGGCAAGACTGGTTGTAGGAACAATGATCGGACCAATCGCAGCATCTGTATCTTTGGCAATCGCAGCAATCGCATTCTATGCAAGACTTGTGGAAGGTGCATTTAGTGAGGTTGATAAGGGTGTGATCGAAGCAGCGATTGCAACAGGAGCAAGTATGCCTCTTATTATTCGTAAGGTTTTATTTGTAGAAGCAACACCAGCACTGGTTCGTGCTTTAACTGTAACTTTTGTTAGTGTGATCGGATATTCAGCAATGGCTGGAGCTGTTGGAGGCGGCGGGATCGGTAATCTTGCGATCATGTATGGATATAACCGCTATCAGACAGGAGTGCTATTAGTAACAGTTGTTGCACTTGTCATCATTGTTCAGGTTGGACAATGGATCGGAGATAAGATCGCACTGAAGCTTACAAGAAAATAAGATCAGCCAAAATATAAAACAAAAATAAGAATTTTTCATATCAAAATAAATATTTTCTTTTCTTCTGGACAGAATATAAGTATCAAGATGTTAAAGAGAAAAGGAGATATAAGATGAAAAAGACGTTAAAACTTACGAGTCTTTTGTTTACACTGATCCTTGCAGTATCCGTTGTATTTACTGGATGTGGCAACGGCAGAAAGGATTCTACGACAAAAGGAACAACAGAAAATAATAATGCATCAGGTACAACGGAAGATAATCTGGTAGACGATGCTGAGGATGCCGTTGATGATGTGGCAGATGGAGTTGGAGATGCGGTAGATGATATCGCAAATGGTTTTGATAACTATGACGATGCACATGATTATTTATTAAACCGTCTGCAAAATGACGATAAAGATGGTAAGTATGAAGTTCGAAATGAGACAAAAGACGAACAGGAATACAGGGATGGAGCCAGTGGATATCATTTTGAAATCTATGATACATCCGATGATTCTGGGAAGAAATACGGAGATTTCTATGTAGATAAAGATACAGGAAAGATCTACAAACGAAATACAAAAACAGAGAAATTAGAAGAATATAAGAAATAAAAAGAAGGCACAGGGGTGTTAATCCTGTGCCTTCTTTAATGCATTTTTGATCGCTTGTTTTAATAATGTATACGTATACTGGCTTTGCCCGTCAAATTTGATATCATCAATATTTTGAACTTTGGGAAGTTGTTTATTGATCTCATTTAGAGAAGGTTCGATCAGAGGATACATTGTTTTGATCGATTTATTTAAATGTTTTAAAGAAATCGATTTTGCTTTGCCGTCCTTTACCGTGACCGAAAGTTCTAATTCGTTTTCTCCAAGTTTTAATGGAGAAGAATAGACACCTTGTGTGTAACCGGAAGTTTCTTTTGTTTTCTTTGATTTATGGGAAGGAACAAACATAAAAATCAAAAGTAAGATCAAAAGTATTCCAAGTAAGATAAAGATTCCGGTGTAAATAAGTTCCCGTGCTTTCAATACGACAATTTTCGTTTTTGATGACATAGTTATCCTCCTAAAAGATTCTATCTATAGTTTATGAATGGAATGAGATATTTAGAACATCTTTACGGAAAATAAAGGATAAGATATAATGATAGAAAATGGAGGAAATGATATGGCATTACAGTTTATACTAGGGTCTGCGAGATCCGGAAAAACAGATTTTATTTATGATCAGATGATCAAAGACTCCATGGAACACGAAGATGAGGAGTTCTTTTTTATTGTGCCGGACCAGTCAACGCTAAATGCACAAAAACAACTGGTCACAAGACATCCACGTCATGGAACGTTTAACATTGATGTGGTGGGATTTTTCAGATTAACTTATCGTGTATTCGAAGAATTATCATATATTCCGAAAGACCTTTTGGAAGATGAAGGAAAATCTATGGTGATCCGAAAGATCATGGAGCAGCATAAAGAAGAATTAAAAGTATTTGCGTCCAGCATGAAAAAACAGGGATTTATTGATGAATTAAAATCTTTTTTTGCAGAGGTCTATCAGTATGACGTGTCCATGGAAGATTTAAAGAAGATTACAGATGGGATGAAAGAAGAAGGATTACGCTCAAAGATGGAAGATATTCTTCTTGTGATGGAGAATTTTGAAGATTATATCAAGGAACGGTACTTGATCTCTGAACAATTGTTAGATGTTCTGGCACAGAAAGTGGAACGATCAGAGAAATTAAAGAATGCAACATTCTACCTGGATGGATTTACAGGATTTACGCCGATCCAGAGAAAAGTACTGGAAAAGCTATTAAAGATTGGGAAAAATGTATATGTTGGACTGACTTTAGATGGGCGTTACGTGAGAAGTCAGTACCGTGAATATGAATTATTTGCCATGTCAAAGAAAGAAAAATATGAACTGATCAAACTTGCGCAGGATGCAGGAACCCCGGTGATGCCAGATATCATCTGTTGGCCGGATGAGAGAGATTCTAAGGAATTACGCCATCTGGAGCAGAATATCGAGCGTTATCCGTATGAGATATACAAGGATGAACCAGAAGATATTAAAATCCGTTGTTTTATGAATCCAAGGCAGGAAAGTAGAACAGTGGCAAATGAGATTGAACGATTTGTGAGGGAAGAAGGATATCGATATAAAGATATTGTTGTATTAACAGCGGATCTTGACAGCTATCAAAATGAATTGGAAAAAAGTTTTGATGATCTGCATATTCCATATTTCGTAGATGTGAATCGAAAACTGTTAAATAATCCATGTATAGAAACACTCCTTTCTGTTCTGAAGATGATCCAGAAAGATTTTTCATATGATATGGTATTTCGTTATTTAAAATCAGGTTTCTCGAATTTTACAATGGAAGAAGCAGATTTTCTGGAAAATTATGTGCTGGCTTGTGGAATTCGTGGATTTGCCAGATGGAACCGCCCATTTGCATCGAAGTTATTTTCCGATGAAGATGTTGGAAGAGCGGAAGCCTTAAGGATTCGTTTTATTGAGGAAGTTGGAACATTAAAAACTGGATTAAAGCGAAGAGGCAGTACGGTCAAGAGAAAGCTTATCTATCTATATGAATTTCTGGAAACATTGGATGTTGAAGGAAAGATGGTAAAGAAACAGGAGATGTTTGAGGCGTCAGGAGATCTCATTGCGGCAGCAACCTATGCAAAGGTTTATGAACAGGTCATTGACCTGTTAGAACAGATGGCAGAGATTTTGGGAGAAGAAAAGCTTTCTTATGATGACTTTTTAAGTGTTTTGGAAAGTGGACTGGAAGAGATGCAGATTGGTGTGATCCCGCCAAGTCTTGATCAGGTCATGATCGGTGATATGAAACGAACGAGAACCGAAGAAGTAAAAATCTTATTTTTCCTAGGTATCAATGAAGGTGTGATTCCTGCAGCCAATGGCGGTGGAGGGGTTGTCAATGACCATCAAAGAGAAGTGCTTGAAACCTATGGAATAAATCTGGCGCCTGGCATCAAACAGTCTGCCTATATGGAACAGTTTTATTTGTATCTTACGGTGTCAAAACCAACCGATCGTTTGTATTTATCCTATCGCATGATGGATGCAGCAGGAAATAATAACCGTCCGTCCTATTTTATTGAAAGGATTCAACGCATTTTTCCAAAATTAAAGGTTACGATGCAGGAAGAAGAGGTGCAGACGGGCTATACAAGGGAAGAAGCGCTAGATCAGATGATTCTTTGTCTGCAGGAGATGGAATTTGATGAAAGAGACGATGATCCGGAGAAAATGAAATGGATGCAGACGTTATATCATGCTTTAAAAGAGTTGGAACCTGTGGGTGATTATGTAGATGCAAGATTTTACACCAATCAGGCGTTGCCATTGAGCAAGGAACTGATTCATGATCTGTATGGAGATACGATTTCAGGAAGTGTAACGAGAATGGAGAAGTTTGCCGGTTGTGCATTTTCTCATTTTATGCAGTATGGGTTAAGACTTCGAAAACGTCTGGTGTATGAAATTCTGCCGACCGATATGGGAAAAGTTTTCCATAAGACGATGGAATTAGTTGGAAAGCGCAGTGATTGGAAGTTTGCGGATGATGCATCAAGAGATGAATTTGTAGAACTGATGGTCGAGCAGGCAGTTACGGATATCCAAAAAGAATTGTTTGAGAGCAGCCACAGAAATGAATATGTTCTAGAGCGGATGAAACGAATCTCTAAACGAGCGGTATGGGCGATGGAACAACATATTAAGAGGGGGGATTTTACACCAGAAGAATATGAGATTGCCTTTGGAGAGGAAAATCATTTAGATTCCATGACGTTTGCTTTAGAAGATGGAGAGAAAATGTTCTTTTCTGGAGTGGTTGACCGTATGGACAGTATAGAAGATGATGAAAATAAATATTTAAAGATCATCGATTACAAATCAGGTAAACAGAAGTTTGATTTTGCCAAGATTTTTCATGGATTGCAGATGCAGCTGATCATTTATATGAATGCAATGATGGAATTATACGAAAAGAAAACAGGAAAGCGGGTATATCCGGCAGGAATGTTTTATTTTCATTTGGATGATCCGATCGTCAATGTAGAACACGAGAATGAGGCGGAAGATAAGATTTTAAAAGATCTTAAGATGAGCGGCGTCGTCAATGAAGATTTTCAGTTGATCGATCATATGGAACATACGGGATCAGAAGGATATCTGACACTGCCGGTTCGTGCAACGAAGAATGGATATGACAAGAGATCTTCTGTTTTAAATACAACACAGTTGTTCAATCTGGGAAGAATTGTGGAAAAGAAAATGACAGAGCTTGGAAATTCATTGATGCATGGAGATATTTCTATAAAGCCATATGAATATGAAGGAAGAAAACCTTGTGAGTATTGTGAGTTTAAGAATATCTGCGCCTATGAAGATGGTGTTGATCAGGTAGAGAAGATTAAGAAAGTATCACTAGAGGAGGGAAAACATGCCTTGGACCAAACAACAGCAGAAAGTCATTGATCAAAGAGATGCCGACATCTTAGTATCTGCTGCGGCAGGTTCTGGAAAGACGGCGGTACTGGTAGAACGTATTATACAAAAGATCACGGACGAAAAACATCCGATCGATGTGGATCATCTGCTTGTCGTGACATTTACGAAAGCAGCAGCAGGGGAGATGAAAGAAAGGATTATGGCGGCACTTGATGAAAAGGTGCGGGAATTTCCAGGAAATCAGCATTTTGTTAAGCAGCTGTCATTGATCCACAAGGCACAGATCACAACGATCCATAGTTTTTGTATGAATCTGATTCGTGATTATTTTTATGTGCTTGGTATTGATCCAAATACAGTACCGGGGGATGAAGGAAGATTATCTGCAATAAGAAAAGAAATATTGGATGATCTGTTGGAAGAAGCTTATGAGAAAAAAGAAGAAGATTTTATCAATCTGATCGAATCTTATTCTCCAGGAAAAAATGATAATATCATCAGTGAATATATTTTAAAGTTATATGAAAATGCAAGAAGCCACAGGGAACCAGAAAAATGGCTTGATCAGGCAGAAGAAAATATTTCAGTAGAGACAAAAGAACAGTTTGATCAGGCACCATTTATGAAGATCATCTTAAGAGATGCAAGATTTTCGATAGATGGTGCATATGATACGATTCAGGAAGCATTAGAACTGGCACTTTCTCCTGGTGGACCATATTTTTATGAAAAAACACTGCGAAAAGATTTAGAGATCATCATAAAGATCAAAGAAGCACAGACATTTTCTGAATTATGTGAAAGCTTTGTAAAGATGGAGAAACCACGACTTTCTGGACGTAAGAAAAAAACAGATGAGATTGATGAAATGCTTCAGGATCAGTGTAAGTATGAAAGAAATCAGGCGTACAATCTGCTTGATGATCTGAAAGCAGCATATTTTTATGAAAATGAGTCAGAAATTTTTCATGAATTAAGAAGGATTAAAAGTCCATTAAAAGGATTGATCGATCTGACGAAAGAATTTATGATCCGTTATGATGAGAAAAAGAAGAATGAAAATATCATGGATTTCGATGATATGGAACATTTTGCGCTGGAACTTTTGATCGATCATTATGATGAGGAAGGCAATCCAGTGCCAAGTAAGATCGCAAGAGAAAAGTCCGATGGATACGAAGAAATCTATATCGATGAATATCAAGACAGTAACTATATTCAGGATGCGATTTTAAGGAGTGTATCCAAAGAATCCGAAGGCGGTCATAATATGTTTATGGTAGGGGATGTTAAGCAGAGTATTTATAGTTTCCGACTGGCAAGGCCAGAGCTGTTTCTTGAAAAATATCATGGATATCAGCAAAAGGGGGAAGAATATCAGCTCATTGAGCTCCGTAATAATTTCCGAAGCCGCAGTGAGGTCCTTACATTTGTCAATGACGTGTTTTACCAGATCATGCATGAAGATCTTGGAAATATCGAATATACTCAAAATGTTGCTCTTGTTCCAACGATGGAATTTGAACAGGGATGTGATGCACAGACAGAACTGTTACTGTTAGAATCTAATGAAGTCAAAGACTCGGAAGAAGACGCAGTTGTTTTGGAAGCCAGAATGATCGCAACAAGGATTCATGAGATGATCGATGGAGAAGATCCAATGATGGTCACTGGAAAAGATGAAGAAGGCAATATGATTTTAAGAAAAGCCAAATACAGTGATATCGTTATTTTACTTCGCTCTATGAAGACAAATGCGGAAGTGATCCAGAAAGAATTGATGAATGCGGGAATCCCAGCATTTGCAAATAATCAGAAAGGGTATTTTGATACGGTGGAGATCCGCACGTTATTAAGTTTATTGTCTGTAGTTGATAATATATATATGGATATTGATCTTGCAGCTGTCTTAAGGTCTCCAATGATCGGGATGTCGGAGGAAGAACTAGGACGATTAAAGGTAGATGGAGAAAAAGATTCTCTCTATGAATGTCTTTGTGAGACGAAAGATAAGATGGAAAAATCAAAGAAAGCACTGGAATTGCTTGATTTGTTACGGGATGCCAAGACATATCTGCCATTAACACAGTTGATCTGGCTGGCTCTGGAAAAAAGTGGGTATTATCATTATGCAGGAGCCATGCCGCAAGGAAAGAAACGACAAGGGAATATCCTGATGCTCGTTGAACAGGCAAAAGCTTTTGAAAGCAGCCAGATCAAGGGATTGTTTCATTTTGTGCGGTTTATCGAACAGTGCAGGGAATACGATATGGATTATGGAGAGGCAAATACGATGAGCGAAGATCAGGATCTGGTCCGTATTTCTAGTATCCATAAAAGTAAGGGATTGGAATATCCGATTGTTTTTGTATCAAAGATCCATCAGAAATTTAATTTAAGGGATGGGAATGGAAGTATGATCTTTCACGGAGATTATTTTATCGGAGCAGATCATATTGATCCCGTTTATCGTACAAGAAAGAAGACGATCTTAAAGAATCTGATCAAAAATCAGATGACACGAGAGTCTTTAGGAGAAGAATTAAGAGTTCTTTATGTTGCGATGACAAGGGCAAAAGAAAAACTGATCTTGACTGGGATCAAGAAAGATGATATTGACTGGAATGCAAAAGGAGAGGTCACAGCGATCGATCGTTTGAGCGGAAGGAGTTATTTTGACTGGATCAAAAAGGCACTTCCGATGATTCCAAAACAGGATTATCGATTGAAGCTCTATACTCTGGAAGATCTTTTGTGGCAGCAGGAAGGAAATGAACTTCTTCATGAGATGAACCGACAGATTTTCTATGAACGTCTAAATGATCAGATTCCAAAAGAAAATGTAAAAGTGCTGAAAGAGAGATTTGCATATCATTACCGTAATGAGGCAGAGACAAAAGGTCGTTTAAAATATTCTGTATCAGAGATCAAACGTATGAGTCAGGCAGCAGATACTGAGGAAGTGATGTATTCATCTGTTTCTATGGAGAAAGAAAAAAGGATACCATCATTTGTCAAGAAAACTGAAAAGATTTCAGCGGCATCCAAAGGTACGATCATTCACAAAGTTTTTGAATTACTAGATTTTTCCAAAGACTATACAATGAAAAGTTTAAACGAAGATATCGAAAGATGGATCTCTCTTGGAAAATTAAAAAAAGAATATGAAAAAGTAATCTATCGAAAAGAAATCCTCGCTCTGACGAGATCAGAACTTGGGAAGAGGATGAAAGAGGCAGCACAGAAGAAACTGCTTTATAAAGAACGGCAGTTTGTGACGGGAATTCCATTTTCTGACATGAACAAAGATGCAAAAACGGATGATTTTGTTGTTGTTCAGGGAATTATTGATGTATATTTTGAGGAAGAAGATAAAATTATTTTGGTAGATTATAAAACAGACCGGGTCAGAGAAGGGGAAGAGGATATTTTGATCAGACGTTATCGTGCACAGATGGAATCTTACCAACAAGCATTGGAAAAAATCACAGGAAAGTGTGTAAAAGAAATTTACATTTATTCTGTAACCTTGCAAAAAACAATTCCCGTGCATGTATGAAATTTCTGATTTGTCATATTCTAAGAATAGAAAATGACAAATCAGAAAGGAAGAAGATCATGCCAAAGGAAAAGGATTTTATAGAAAAGACATTCGAAGAAATGAATGAGATGGAACGGTTAAAATATGAAACTGCTGCAGAACTTGGTCTGCTTGATCAATTAAAGAAGAGTGGATGGAAGTCATTATCAGCCAGTGAAACAGGAAGATTAGGCGGGATCATGAACCGTAAGATAAGAAAGCAGAAGGAAAGTCAGGAAAATACGAAAGGAAGTTAAAATGAACAAACCATGTTTTATCGCAGTGACAAATAGAAATCTATGTAAACGACCATTTTTTGATGTGATCGAGGATCTGTCAAAGAAAGATGTGAAAACGATCGTATTAAGAGAAAAGGATCTGTCAGAAGAAGAGTACTATGAGATCGCAGAGAAATGTAAGGAAATCTGTGACAGAAATGGTGCTTCCTTAACCATTCATAATTTTATCGATGTGGCAAGAAGACTTGGAATCAAGAAGATTCATCTTCCATATCCGGTATTTTTAAAAGAAGCGGGGAATCTGTCTGATTTTGAATCTGTCAGCACATCGATCCATAAGCCAGAAGAGGCGATAAAAGCACAGAAACTGGGGGTGGATTTTGTGTTTGCAGGACATGTCTTTGTGACAGATTGTAAAAAAGGTCTGCCGCCAAGGGGACTTGAATTTTTGACGGATGTAGTAAATGCGGTCAAGATTCCGGTGTATGGAATTGGTGGAATTAATGAAGAAAATATTGCAAAGATCATGGAATGCGGGGCAGCGGGAGGCTGCATGATGTCAGGATTCATGAAATAAAAATTGAAATTGAATGGTATCTATGTTAAGATGAAAAGAAGTAGCTTTTGAAGAAGGTAAGGACGTAAGATGAAGATAGCAGAACATTTAACAAAACCAATTTCAAAAATTCTTAAATTTTTACTTCGAAGACTGGTATTCGTGACCGTTGCGATCATTTTACAGATGATCTGGATGACCTATATGGTTGTGGTGATCGGAGAATATTCCAAAGCGATCGAATGGGTATTTCGCATATTCAGCATTACTGTTGTGATCTATATTGCGAATAAAGATGATAATCCGGCGTATAAACTTGCATGGACGATACCAATTCTTTTGTTTCCGATTTTTGGCGGATTCTTATATCTGGTCCTGGGAGATAAGCAGCCAGCGAAGAAGCTCCGTATGGAACTTGAACAGTCGATCGAAGATACAGAATTTCTGCTTGGACAGGATTATGGAGTGATGGAACGACTGGAACAGGAAGATTATCAGGTCGCAGGACAGGCAAAGTATATAGATCAGTATGGTGGATATCCGATTTACGAGAATTCCGATGCGAAGTATTATCCATCGGGAGAGGCAATGTTTGAAGAACTGATCGAGGACCTTAAGAAGGCAAAGCATTATATCTTTATGGAATTTTTTATTGTTTCAAGAGGATATATGTGGGATACGATCTTGGAAGTTCTGAAAGACAGAGTCAATGATGGTGTTGAAGTACGTTTTATGTACGATGATGTAGGATGTGTGGATCTGCTCCCTTATAAATATTACAAAGAGCTTGAGCGGTTTGGGATCATGGCGATGCCATTTAATCCGATCAAACCATTTGTTTCAACGGCATGGAATAACAGAGATCATAGAAAAGTAGTTGTGATCGATGGGCATACAGCATATACTGGTGGATTGAATTTATCTGATGAATATATTAATAAGGTTGAACGTTTTGGATATTGGAAAGATGCCGGACTTAAGGTGACGGGAGATGCAGTGTGGAATTTCACTGTTATGTTTTTGCAGGTATGGAATGCGATCCGTAAGACAGATGAAGGATATGGAGCCTTTCTGCCACATAAGCATTATGAAGATGCCTTTAAAGGAAAGGGATTTATACAACCTTATGCGGATAATCCATTAGATCATGAGATCGTTGGAGAGAACGTATATTTAAATATCATTAATACTGCAAATCATTATGTTTATATTTACACCCCATATCTGATCATTGACAACGAGATGACAACAGCTCTTTGCCTTGCTGCCAAAAGAGGGGTTGATATAAAGATCGTAACTCCTGGAATTCCAGATAAGAAGTTAGTATTCTTATTGACACAATCTTATTATAAGCAGTTGGTGGAAGCTGGAATTCATATTTATGAATATACTCCTGGGTTTATTCATGCAAAGTGTTTTGCAAGTGATGATAAGGTGGCAACAGTTGGAACGATCAACATGGATTATCGAAGCCTTTATCTGCATTTTGAAAATGGTGTTTTTATGTATAAGAATGATGCAGTTATGCAGTTAAAACATGATATGGAGAAAACATTTGAGATCAGCCAGAGGATCACAAAAGAGATGTGTCAAGGAAATTTAAGAAAAACATTGACGCAGAGTGTCTTACGATTACTGGCACCATTACTATAAGAGGATGAGATGGAAAGTTACAGAGATTTTGCAAGGGTGTATGATGAATTTATGGATCAGACCCCATATGATGAATGGCTTTTAAATATTTTAAATATATTCAAAGAATATAAGATTGATAAAGATGCACAGGTATTAGATCTTGGATGTGGGACAGGAAAGATGGCACGAAAGCTTGCAAGAGAAGGTTATCAGGTTACGGCTGTTGATAATTCTATGGATATGCTGGAGATCGCGGCTAGTGAAGAGGATGATCATATTTTATATGTATTGCAGGACATGGTGTCATTAGAGCTTCCGCAGCAGGTAGATGCAGCGGTTAGTATCTGCGATTGTATGAATTATATTCTAGAGGAAGAAGATTTAAAAGAAGCATTCAGAAGAGTCAGAGAATTTTTAAAAGAAGATGGTGTGTTTGCATTTGATATGAACAGTCATTATAAGTATAAAGAGATCCTTGCGTGCAATACATTTGCAGAAGACCGTGAGGATGCGAGCTTTATCTGGGATAATTTTTATGATGAAGAAGAACGTATCAATGAATATCAGTTGAGCCTGTTTATTCAGAATGAGCAAGGTACATATAACAAGTACGAAGAATTACATTTACAGAAAGCTTACGAACAAGAAGAGGTTGTAAGCTTTCTTTATGAAGCGGGATTTTCATCCGTGTGTGTTCTGGATGCAGAGACAATGGATGAAGTTAAAGAAGATACACAAAGATTATATTATATTGCAAATTGAAAGGAAAAAAGATGAACGATTATATTATCAGAGGAACAGCAGCAAATGACCAGGTTCGTTTTTTTGCTGCATATACAAAAGATGTCGTGGAGACAGCAAGACAGAAACATAATACAAGTCCGGTAGCAACGGCAGCACTTGGAAGATTATTAACAGCCGGAGCTATGATGGGAAGTATGTGTAAGAATGACAGTGATGTGATCACATTACAGATTCAGTGCAGTGGACCAATCGGTGGGTTGACAGTAACAGCTGATTCTAAGGCAAATGTGAAAGGGTATGTAAATAATCCAGATGTGATGCTTCCTCCAAGTAAAGAAGGAAAATTAGATGTTGGGAAAGCATTAGATCTAGGTGTTTTGACAGTGATCAAGGATATTGGATTAAAAGAGCCTTATTCAGGACAGACACATTTAGTATCTGGAGAGATTGCAGAAGATTTAACATATTATTTTGCGGCAAGTGAGCAGATTCCAACATCTGTAGCACTTGGAGTTTTAATGAACAAAGATAACACGGTTCGTCAGGCAGGTGGATTTATCATTCAGATGATGCCATATGCAGAGGAAGAGACGATCAGTAAGTTAGAGAAGAAGATCGCAGAATTCAAATCCGTAACTTATGCATTAGAGCATGAACATACACCAGAGAAGATGATGGAGGATCTCTTAGGTGATATGGATATGAAGATCTATGAGAAAGTTCCAACACAATTTCATTGTAACTGTTCCAAAGAGAGAGTAGAAAAAGCAGTGATTTCTGTTGGGAAAAAAGAGATTCAGAACATGATCGATGATGGAGAGCCAATTGAAGTAAACTGCCATTTCTGTAATACACATTATCATTACAGTGTGGATGATCTTAAGAGAATGTTAAATGAGGCAACAAGATAAGCCGTTTTAAATGTGTAGAATCCTGCTTTGCAGGATTCTTTTTGAATAATGGAGGAAAACTGATGAGAACAGCGAAGAATATACTTTTGTTTGTCTTCATACTGATCATAAGTTTGAATGTAACAGTATATGCACAGGAGAATGGAGAGAAGACAGAAAATCCGGTCAAGGTAACACAGGAATCTGAGAATGATAAAGATGTGCCGTTTACGAATAGTAAAGGAGAGACAGTATATACATTGTCTGCAACTACAAGGGACCGAGAAGGTGCGATCATGATGCCGAAAGACCGTATTTTATGTCTTACTTCGGAGACGGTTGATCTAAGTGACATCGAAGTTTTGATCGATGATTCAAATGAACAGGCCAAAAAGGATCTTGAGGTTGAGCTTATATTTGCGTCTAAGAATACCGCAAAGATTTGTGTGAATTTTTCGAACCGGTATGTTTCGACTGATTTAAACTGGGATGGGAAGATTCTTGTAAAAAAAGGCAATGATGTGATCAGGGAGATTGCGATCGCTTACATGACACCATACATAAGAGATGTGCATGATACAGGATTTCAAACGTTAAGTTCATGGTCTGGTACATGGGGCGTTTTAGATGGAGAGCAATATCGCTCCTCTGGGATTGTTGATGTGTATCAGGAAAATGCACAGATTTCTTTTACCTATCAGTCACAAGGAAATCAGGGAGTGAAAGCATTTCATTTATACCAAAGTGGGAATTATACATTTTCGGATGGATCATACGATATCAAGGCTCAGAATCAAGGTATCAAGGCTTATAATACAGTGAATATCCGTCTGAAACCAACTTATATCAAGCAGTTAAAAGAAGAACTGGTCAATGACCTGTATCAATACAGTTTAGATACAAAGCAGTGTGTGTTCGATGATCTGATGATTGAATATGAAGACGGATGTATCATAGGAGAAGTCACAGATTTTGTGAGACTAGGACATCAGGCAACGATCAAGCCGTTAGATAAGATGACATTAAAGGCAAATATAAAATCTACATCAAAGATTTTTCTTCAGTGGAAGAAACTTGATCGTGTCAGTGGTTATGCAATCTATCGTTATGATTCTGGGAAACAGCGATATGAAAAGATAAAAACAGTTTCAACACAGGAGACTTCCTATACAGATTCTAAGTTAAAATCTGGGAAGACATATTATTATAAAATTGTGCCATATCGTTCCATTACATATACAAATGCTGGAAATTTATGCAAGGTTGTGAATGGTTCATCTTCCAATATCGCAAAATGTATCACAAAACCGGGGAAACCAGTGATAAAGGCAAAGAAATCGGGAAGAAGAATAAAAGTAAAGATTAAAAAAGTAAGTGGAGCCAGTGGATATAAAGTATATTTAAGGAAGGGAAAGAAAGGCCGGTATAAAGTTGTTAAAACATATAAAGGCAATCGGACCCGTACGTATAAGAGTCGAAAGTTAAAAAGAAAAAAGATGTATTATGTGAAAGTACGTGCATATAAAACATATCAATCCAAGAAATACTTTGGAAAATATTCAAAAACGAAAAAAGTCAAAATTCCAAAGAAGTGATGATGTGAGAAAAAAGACAGATGAGGTGATTCTTCTCATCTGTCTTTTTCGATTTACGAATTATTCTTTTTCGTCAGATTCTTCGGATGGAGTTTCTGTTTCTTGTGCTTCTTCTTCAGCTACGGATGGATCATCATCAGTATCTGTGATGTTGATAGAAACATAATCTCTGTCGTCTTTTGATGGTTCAGGGAAAATCTCATCATCATCAAAAGAATCATCATCAAAAGATTCGTCATCGAAATCATCGTCAAAATCATCGTCGGATACTTCTTTAATCTTTGCAATGATCGCTTTGATCTGATCACGGGCAACATATAAAATACCAGCAACGGTAGCGATGGTAGTGATCAGTTTAAAAAGGTCTTTTATGGTTTTCTTCATAACGAAAAACTCCTTTCTTTTTTATTATTATTTTATAATGAATCAAAAAAAAATGCAATGTAGGATTGACAAAACAAAATTTCATAGTAAAATAAATATATAAAATAAAACTTTGCAAAACATAGAGGAGGAATAAAGTGAAACGTTTATGTGCAAAAGCGGCACTTGATCTTGTGCCAGATCATGGGATTATCGGACTTGGTGGTGGAGAGACGATCAGTTATCTTGCAGAAGATATCAAAGAAGCAAGGAAAGATGTCAAAGTTGTGACACCATCAGATCATACAGCACAAGTATGTAAAAAGCTTGGATTAGAAATTGTTGATACCAAAGAAGTAAAAGAGATCGAAATTGCATTTGACGGGTGTGATCAGGTTGATTCTGATCTTGATGCATATAAAAGTGGAGGCGGAATTCACACATTAGAGAAGATTATTGCAAAGATGGCAAAAGAATATGTATTACTGGTCGATGAAACGAAAGTAACAGATAAGTTAAATAATAAAGTACCAGTTGTATTAGATATTATTCCAGAAGCAGTGAACTATGTGACAAGTCAGGTGGAAGCAATGGGTGCAACAGTGAAGAAACGTGATGAACATTTACTGGAAGTTTATTATGACACTTTACCAGAACTAGAAGAGATTGACAAAAACTTAAAGATGATCACAGGGGTGATCGAGACATCATTATTTTATCAGGTTGCAACAAAAGCATTGGTTGCAGGTGAAGAAGGAATCAGAGTGATCAAGTAAGAAAGAAGGAAAGATAAGATGAGTACATGGGGAATTTTAGGTTGTGGAACAATTGCGAATGAGATGGCAGCAACATTTCAGAAGATGGGACATGAAATTTACGGAGTAGCCAATCGTACACCAGAGAAAGCAGAAAAGTTTGCAGACAAATATGGAGTAAAACATGTTTTTAAAACATACGAAGAGATGCTGTCAGATGAAAATATCGATATCATTTATGTTGCAACACCACATAGTATGCATTATGAAAATATGAAGCAGGCAGTCAATGCAGGAAAGCATATCTTATGTGAAAAAGCGATCACAGTGAATGCAGCACAGTTAGAAGAAGTGCTGGAACTTGCTGAAGAAAAAGGTGTGGTAGTCAGAGAAGCAATGACAATTTCACATATGCCTTTATATAAGAAATTAAAAGAACGAATCAAAGAAGGTGCGATCGGTAATACAAAGATGGTACAGGTAAATTTTGGAAGTAACAAAGGTTATGATTCTACACAGAGATTTTTTGCATTAGAAGCAGCTGGCGGAGCTTTATTGGATATTGGAGTATATGCAACAGCATTTGCGAGAACATTTTTAAGTGAGATGCCAAATACGATTCTTACGACTGTAGAATATTTAGAGACAGGTGCAGATGAACAATCTGGGATCATTATGAAGAATACAAAAGGGGAGATGGTTGTTATGTGTCTGACACTTCGTGCAAAACAGCCAAAACGAGGAGTTGTGACAGGTGATAAGGGATATATTGAAGTATATGAATATCCAAGAGCATGCAAAGCAACGATCACCAATACGGCAACTGGAGAAGTTGAGACAGTTGAAGCAGGAAAGACAGAAGATGCTTTAAAATATGAGGTAGAAGCAATGGAAGCAGCGATCGAAGGAAACTTGGAGGATGATTGCCAGATCATTACAAAAGATACGATGCGAATTTTAACAAGTATTAAGACACAGTGGGGAATGAAATACCCATTTGAATAAGGATCTGAGATAATCATATAAGAATTTATCAAAAAGAAATGTGCCAAACACACATTTCTTTTTTTACTGGACGAAGCTTTTGCTATCAGTTATACTTAATAAGAATGAAGCAGGAAGGAGCGGTAAGATGATCCAGATTTATAAGAATTATGAAGGACATAAAGAGTTAGAAGAATTAGATCATATCGAATTGGAATCATGGGTGATGATCACAGATCCAACGATGGAGGAACTCATGAATATTTCGAGAGATTATAAGATTGATATGGATGATCTTAAGGCAGCACTGGATACGGAAGAACGTTCCCGACTGGAGAATGAAGATGATTATACAATGATTCTTGTGAATATTCCGGTTGTAGAGGAAGAGGAAGGAAAGAAATGGTATGAGACGATACCGCTTGGGATTTTTATTACTAATAAGATCGTCTTTACTGTTTGTTTGGAGCAGACGAATATCTTAAAACAATTTGTTGATGGACTGGTATCAAATTTTTATACATTTATGAAGACAAGATTTGTATATCAGATTCTTTACAATAATGCAGCGTTGTTCCTGTATTATCTGCGTGTGATCGACCAGAGAGCAAATCAAGTGGAAGATCTGTTGCATGAGACATATGAGAACAAAGACTTGATCCAATTGTATGATTTAGAGAAATGCCTAGTTTATTTTACAACAGCATTAAAATCAAATGAAGTAGTGTTGGAGAAATTAAGAAAACATATTGGCCTTAGACATTATGAAGAAGATGAAGAACTGTTGGAAGATGTCATCATTGAGAATAAACAGGCGATGGAGATGACGGATATTTATCATAATATCCTGCGAAGTACAATGTCTTTGTTTGGATCGATCATTGATAATAACCTGAATCAGGTTATGAAATTCTTGGCAGCGATCACGATTATTTTGGAATTACCAACGATGATCTCGGGATTGTATGGTATGAACGTCAATGGTGTTGGAATGCCGTTTGCGACGAAAGCATATGGGTTTGCAGCAATCTCGATTTTTTCTTTGATCGTCTGTTTGATCGCGGTGTATATTTTGAAGAAGAAACATATACTATAAGATATTGAAGAATCACACTAAGTGGTTCTTCATGTGTTTTAGGGCGTTTTTTTCCAGACGGCTGACTTGTGCCTGGGAAATGGCGATTTCGTCTGCAACTTCTGTTTGTGTTTTTCCTTCAAAGAATCGCATTTTGATAATATCATATTCTCGATCTGGAAGATGTTCCATTGCTTCTTTTAAGGCAATGGATTCCACCCAGCTATCTTCTTTGTTTTTTTTATCTTTTACCTGATCCATAAGGTAAAGAGTATCACCTCCATCCTGATAAACAGGTTCATAAAGAGAAAGAGGGGTTGCGATCGCATCAAGTGCAAATAAAACATCTTCTTTTTTCATATCGATTTCTTTTGCAATGACGTCGATCGTAGGCTCATGATTTAATTTTTTGGTAAGAACTTCTCTTGCATTGATCGCTTTATATGCGGTATCACGAAGAGAACGACTTACACGCATACTATGATTATCACGAAGATAGCGTTTGACTTCACCAATGATCATGGGAACAGCATAAGTAGAGAATTTCACATTTAGATTCCGGTCAAAATTATCAATAGCTTTCATAAGACCGATGCAGCCAACTTGAAAAAGATCATCTGCATTTTCATTACTTCCTGAAAATCGTTGGATGATACTGAGAACAAGTCGTAGATTTCCTTTGATATAATGTTCTCTGGCAAGAAGATCACCTTGCTCGATCCGTTCAAATAAATCTTCTTTTTCTTCTTCAGAAAGTAAAGGGAGAGAAGAAGTGTTAACGCCACAGATTTCTACTTTTTTTCGTGCCATAATAAGTTCCTCCGTTTGTGATTCGTATAATAAAATCATGTACAGATCTGGTGGAATTTATACGTTGAAAAAAATGGAAGAGGAAATTGACTTATATTTTTTCAGGTGCTATGATGAGGATAAATACGATCAAAGGAGAGTAAAGATGAAGAAGATATTAGCATCGCTTATGATGGTTGGACTTATTTTTTGTCTTGGTGGATGCAACGTTCCATGGATGAAACAAAAGACAGAGAAAACGAAGGCTGCGAAAGTTATTCAGGCAGATAAAGTTGAAGGGACAATGAAAGGAATGAAATTAAAGGTTGGTGTATCGAATGATATGGCACCATTTTCATATTATGATAGTGAGCAGAAGAAGATCACAGGGTTTGATATTGATCTTCTTGATAAACTTAGTGAATATCTGGGCTTTGAATATGAATTATATCCAATGAATATGAAGAAATTAGAGCAAAAGATCAAGAACAAAGAATTAGATCTTGCAATCGCAGGAATTTCAATCACAGATGAAAGACAGAGAGAGTTTTCATTTACAGACACTTATTATGAAACATATCTTCAGATCGTGGTCAGAAAAGACAGCCAGATCACAGATCGTAAGGAGATTACAGAGAAGAAGGTCGGTGTTGTAGAAGGAACATCCAGTGCACAATATGCGGAGGATTATTTGTCAGAGGATAACAAGATCACATATTATAAAAACATTGCAAAAGTATGGAACGATCTTGAAAAAGGAACGATCGATGCAACGATTTATGATACAACAGGAATCCAGAATTATATGCAAGAACACGCAGATAATACGAATCTTAGTGTGTTGAATGAACAACTTAATTCTGAGGAAAGTAATTATGGGATTATGTTTGTGAAGGGATACAAATATCTGGATCAGTTTAATGTAGCACTTCAGGTTCTCAATAATGATGGGACGTATCAGAAGCTTAAGGAGCAGTGGATCAAGACAAAAGAATAAAAGATAAGAAAATGGCAGGAACTATATGTAAGATGAAAAGTTCCTGCCATTTTGTTTGTTAAGAAAGGCTCTTGTAAGATTCAAAGTGTGAGTGTATGAAGCCATGCAGATTCTTCCTCGTTAAGGTGTGGAGAAAGTGTATCATATACGAACTGCTGGTAATCAGTTAACAATTGTTTTTCTTTTTCGTTAAATAAAGAAAGGTCAACACCGTCAAGATCGATCGGTACAAGTGTCAGGGGTTCGAAATGAAGGAAAGCACCGTATTCATTTTGCTGCCATTTTTTACAGATCAGCATATTTTCTGTACGGATTCCGTATTTTCCAGGAACATAAACACCTGGTTCATCTGTGATGACCATACCTGGCTGTAGTACTGCGTCAAGATTTTCGGGATTCGATCTCCAACGAAAAGCGTTTGGACCTTCATGAACACCAAGAAAATATCCAACACCATGTCCGGTTCCACAACGATAATCAACGCCATCTTCCCAGAGAGGTTCTCTTGCAAGAATATCAAGATTACTTCCTCTGCAGCCAAACAGGAATTTTGCATTGGCAAGAGTCAGCATAGATTTTAATACCAGTGTAAAGTATTTCCTTTCTTCCTCTGAAATTGGTCCAAGAATAAAAGTTCTTGTGACATCGGTTGTACCACCATAATATTGTCCACCGGAATCAATGAGAAGCATACCTTCAGCTTTGACATCGACATCGGATTCTTCAGTGGATTGATAATGCATCATTGCAGCATGATCTTTATAAGCACAGATCGTTTCGAAACTAGGGCCCATGTAATCGGGGAGTTTTTTCCTTTCTTCCTCGAGATGGTCAGAGATCATACGTTCTGTCATAGGGATTTTTCCAACGTTTTTCTTAAGCCAGTACATAAATTTTGTCATAGCGATCCCATCATTGATATGGCATGCTTTCAAATGATCGATCTGAATGTCATTTTTTATAGCTTTCATTAGTTCTGTTGGATTCTTATCTTCAATGATCTTGCATTTGAATAAGAGATTATAATGCAGATAGTTTGTAAGATCTGGATTTAACAAAACAGTTTCATGTTGGTCTTTTAAGAAAGCACTAACTTCTGTGTAATCGAGGATGGAAATGCCGTGTTCCTTAAATCGTTGAAAAGCAACTGCTGAAATACAATCTTTTCGAAGAAAAAGAAAACATTTGTCTATCGTGATCCATGCATAACTATAAAATAATGGAGTACATGCAATGTCATCTCCACGCAAGTTAAAAAGCCATGCAATATCAGGAAGAGAGGATAAGAAAAATGCATTGGCATCAAGTTCTTTCATTTTTTCTCTGACACGTGCCAGTTTTGAATCAGTATGTTCTCCACTGTATTTGATATCATGACGGTAAATTGTGGATTTTGTGATCGCGGGGCGATTATCTTTGGCCCAGAGTTCTTCTACAAAACGAAGATCAAAACGAAAAGATGCACCATGCTGCTTCACTAGTTTTGCGATTTTTTTTCCGTAAGAAGCTGAGATCGTAAAGCCGTTTACCCCAAGTGTATCACCTTCCTGCAGGTGCTCTTTCAAAAATTCAAGAATCGTAGGAACACTAGAAACCCCTTGTTTCATCAATGTGATATCAGAAGAGATCTGTCCTTCAGCCTGCGTAAAATAACGTCCATCAGTCCAAAGCCATCCTTCTTCGCATCCAGCTAGAAAGGTACCAGCAGAACCAGTAAAACCAGAAATGTATTGTCTGCATTTAAAGTAATCATCTACGTATTCGGATTGATGCGGATCTTCACTTGGAACAAGATAATAAGAAACCTTTTGGTTTTTCATTTGTTCGCGAAGTTTCATAAAATTTAGATTCATGTCCAAAAACCTCCATTTTGTCGTATTAAAATCCTGAAAATATATGTTTTATATAGGATTTCAGGATCGGTTTATGTTAATTATAGTAGATGAATAGGGATTCGTAAAGAAAAAGCAAATGTAAAAATATATGGTATTTTGTCAAAAAAGTTGAAAAAAATAAAAGAAATACGGTATAATCGGGATTGAACAAATATAAAAGTATAAAGGAGAAACTTATGAAGAATTTACTAGTTGCTCAGTCAGGAGGACCATCTGCAGCAATCAATGCGACGATCACAGGAGTGATCGATGCTGGAATTGAGAGTGGACGTGTGGGCCATGTTTATGGTGCTCTGAATGGAATTAAAGGTGTGCTGAACGAGAATTTTGTAAATCTCGATGAAGTATGTGACACAAAAGAAAAAAGAGATCTATTAGCGATCACACCGGCAGCGGCGCTTGGTTCCTGTCGATGGAAACTGGGGGATCCCAAAGAAAATGCAGAAGAATTTGAAGAGATCATCCGTATTTTAAGAAAGAATGACATAGGATATTTTATATATACTGGTGGAAATGATTCTATGGACACCGTATATAAACTGTCTGTTTACTGTGAAGAACATAATATTGATGACATTAAGGTAATGGGAGCTCCAAAGACGATCGATAATGATCTTGGAGAGACTGACCATTGCCCTGGATTTGGTTCTGCAGCCAAATTTATCGCGACTGCGTTTACCGAGATTGCGTGTGATTGCTTTGTTTATGATGTCCCATCCGTAACGATCGTAGAAGTTATGGGAAGAAATGCAGGATGGTTGACGGCAGCATCTGCACTTGCAAGGATTGAAGGGCGAAAAGTTCCTCAGTTGATCTATCTTTGCGAGAAAGCATTCGATGAAGATCAATTTATTAAAGATGTAAATGAAGCATTAAAAAAAGAAAATAACATCATTATTGCGGTAAGTGAAGGTGTAAAAACTGCTGACGGAAATTACGTTGGAGAAGAAACAAAATCAGGAAAAGAAGATGTATTTGGACATAAATATCTTTCTGGTGTTGGTAAATATCTGGAAGGACTGGTAGGAGAGAAGATTGGATGTAAAGTCAGATCTGTAGAATTAAACATCCTTCAGAGATGTGCTGGATATATGTTAAGTGAGACTGATATCATGGAATCAAGAAATCTTGGAGCATTTGCAGCTGTCAGTGCGATTCGCGGAAAGAGTGGAAAAATGTCTGCAGTGCGAAGAATTTCAGATGATCCATATCAGGTAGAAATCGTACTTTCTGATCTGTCAAAGATTGCGAATTATGAAAAGAAAGTTCCGATGGAATGGATCAATGAAGAAGGGAATGATATTAAAGACGAATTACTGACATATTTAAAACCGTTGATCCAAGGTGAAGTACAGATTCCATATGAAAATGGAATTCCAAAACGATTTATTTTATAAAAGACAAGAAAGAATCCTGCTGTGCAGGATTCTTTCTATTTAAGTTCATATGGAATGTCAGGTCTTTTGTTTCTTGGTTTTACAGACTTTTTTGACGATTGTGAGATGAAATAATGATTGATCTCTGCACCGATAAAAAGCATCATCATACAAAAATACAACCAGAACAAAGTTAACAAGATACTGGTCAATCCTCCGTACATAGTACTAAAGAAAGAAAAATTATCAAAATACATTGAAAAGAAAAATGATAATACAAACCATGCAGCAGAACTAAAAAATGCTCCAGGAAGGATCTGCTTTGTTTTGAAATTTTCACTCGGTAAAAAACGATACATAATGATAAAAACGACCATAAATGTAAAAAATGCAAGGAAAAAACGGATCGTTGCAAAAAATACATGTTTATTCTCGAGGACTGGTTCAAAGCGATATAACTGAATGAGCAGGGAATTACCAAATAATAAAAGAATCAGACCGAATAATACTGCGATCGCGAAAAGTCCAATATAAATACTTGAGATAAAACGCAAAACAAAATAGTTTCTCTTTTCAGGAATTTCATGAATCGTATTAAGTCCAGTCATCAAGGATAAGATCCCTTTGGATGCAGACCACAATAATGTAAGAATTGTGATCGACATATACGTAGTAGTAAGTTTTCCATTTAAAGATCGGATGATCGGGACTACCATACCACTGTACTTTGGTGGAAGATAGGTGCGTACCAGTTCGATCATATCATTCGGTGTGATCGGAAAATATCTTGTAAGACTAAGCAATACGATCATAAATGGAAAAAATGATAGGATTGTAAAGAATGCAGCCTGCGCAGAAAATGCTGTAACGTGGTCTTTCTGAGCTTTATCGATGACGGATCCAATCATAGAAATTAATTTTAACATAATATTATACCTCTTAATTGATACCTCATAATATCATAATTTGATTGATTATACAAGCATTCTAAAAGCAAAGGAATTGCGCCAAAAGAGAAAAAATATCTAAAACAGACAAAAATACCTATTGCATAGTAAAGAAAATTGTGATATAGTTCCTAACGGAGTCAAAAAAGAATTATAATTATTTAAAAAAAATAAATAAATTATAAAATAATTCTTAAATATTCTATTGACAAAGTGAAGATATCTTGTTAAAATGTAGACATAAGTTAACAGGAGATTACGAGGAGGATTGTTACTGGTAGTGCAGGCTAAACCAACTTATTGAATTTCACAGAAGGGAAGTTTATAAGTGAGGTTTATTTTTTTGTGAATGCGCAACAGGAAGTCTTTTCGTTAGAGAAGTATGAGGTAAAGTTGTGCAGATTACAAAAATTGTAAATAATAACATTGTAATTTCAGAGGACAAGAATCATAAAGAAGTTGTACTGATGGGAAAGGGTCTTGGCTTTCAAAAGCATAAGGGAGATGAGATCAAGTCGAGTCAGATTGAGAAGACTTATGTCATGAAAGATCATGGTATGACACAGCGTTTTCAGGAGATGTTAACTGATATTCCGATCGAGAGAGTGAAGATTTGTAATAAGATCATTCAGTATGCGAAGGATACATTACAGAAGAATATTAATGATAATATATATGTTTCACTTACAGACCACATCAATTTTGCGATTGAGAGAGTTGAGATGGGAGTACCATTCCAGAATCCATTTTTATGGGAGATCAAGAAGTTTTATTATCAGGAATATCTGATCGGGAAAGTAGCGATCGGTATGATAGAGAAAGAACTGAAGGTTACGCTTCCACAGGATGAAGCGGCGTTCATTGCATTGCATATTGTGAATGCGGAACTTGATCTGGACATGACAGAGATGGTTTCTATGACGAAGCTTGTGAATGATATTTTGAAGATCGTGGATAAACATTTTGGAGAGCAGATTGATAAGGAGTCTGTTTTCTATGAGAGATTTATCACGCATCTGAAGTTCTTTGCACAAAGAGTTTATATTGGCAAAGAAGTGAAAAGTGATGATACAGAATTTCAGGAGATCATAAGGAATAAGTATCACGAATGTATTGAATGCGTAGATGAGATCAAAGACTACGTGAAGAAGACTTGCAATCATGATATTACAGATGAAGAACTTATGTATTTAACCGTACATATCAAGCGAGTTACGACAAGATAAAAGTTTATATTGTTGATCAGGATTGTTACTGGTAATGCAGGCTAAACTTGATTTGAATCATGGATTTTCCAGAGGGTCCAGGTTTCTTTGTGAAAGTATTTTTGCAGGGGGATTTGGATGGTGGAGATTTACGGATTTGAATCAGGTTTTTTTATTTATAAGAATTTTCTTATAATATATATAATTAATTAGCTTATGAAAATATAGAAAAGGAGGAATAAAAAATGGTAGGAATTATTCTTGCTACACATGGTGATTTCGCCAAGGGTATCTTACAGTCCGGGTCCATGATTTTTGGTGACCAGCCAAATGTTGCGGCTTGTACATTACAGCCAAGTATGGGACCAGAAGACATCAAAAAACAGATGGAAGATGCCATTGCCGGATTCGAAAACCAGGATGAAGTGCTGATTATGGTTGATTTATGGGGTGGAACTCCATTTAATCAGGCTAACGGATTAATTGCCGGACATGAGGATAAATGGGCAATCGTTGCTGGATTAAATCTTCCAATGTTGATCGATGCATACGCCTCTCGTATGATGATGGACACAGCACATGAAGTTGCAGCTCAGATTTCCGGAAGTGGAAAAGAAGGTGTGAGAATCTATCCAGAATCTCTAGAACCTAAGAAAGAAGAAGCTGCACCAGCTGCTGTGGCAGCACCTCAGGGAGCGATCCCAGAAGGAACAGTACTTGGAGACGGTCACATCAAGATCGGTCTTACTCGTATCGACACACGTTTATTACATGGACAGGTGGCTACAACATGGACAAAGATGGTAAATCCAGACCGTATCATTGTTGTATCTGATGCCGTATCAAAAGATGATCTTCGTAAGAGAATGATCATTGAGGCAGCACCTCCAGGAGTAAAAGCACACGTTATCCCAATCTGGAAGATGATCGAAGTATCAAAAGATCCAAGATTTGGTGAGACAAAAGCAATGCTTCTGTTTGAAACACCTCAGGATGTATTAAAAGCAATCGAAGGTGGAGTTGACATCAAAGAGGTTAACTTAGGATCACTTGCACATTCAACAGGTAAAGTAGTAGTAACAAAAGCTGTTGCGATGGGTAAAGAAGATGTAGAAACTTTCGAGAAACTGATCGACAAAGGTGTTACATTTAATGTACGTAAAGTACCAAGCGATTCTCCAGAAAACATGGGTGAAATGCTTAAGAAAGCGAAAGCAGAACTTAAATAATCAATTTAGAAAAATATATAGGAGGAATTATCATGTCAGTTATTTCAATGGTATTAGTTGTTATCGTTGCATTCCTGGCTGGTATGGAAGGTGTTTTGGATGAATTCCAGTTCCATCAGCCATTAGTAGCTTGTACATTAATCGGACTTGTAACCGGACAGCTTGTTCCTTGCATCATCCTTGGAGGTAGTCTTCAGATGATCGCTTTAGGATGGGCTAACATCGGTGCAGCCGTTGCCCCAGATGCTGCATTAGCAGCCGTTGCATCTGCAATCATTCTTGTTCAGGGTGGACAGGGAAGAGCTGGTGTTGATACTGCCATCGCAGTAGCAATCCCATTAGCAGTAGCAGGATTATTCTTAACAATGATCGTTCGTACACTTTCCGTTATCTGTGTTCATCAGATGGATGCAGCTGCTGCAAAAGGTAGCTTCAAAGGTGTAGAAGCATGGCATATCATTGCAGTTTGTTTACAGGGTATTCGTATCGCGATCCCAGCAGCAGCATTACTTGCAATTCCATCATCTGCCGTAGCTGCAGCATTAAATAGTATGCCAGCATGGTTAACAGATGGTATGTCCATCGGTGGTGGTATGGTCGTAGCCGTAGGTTATGCAATGGTTATCAACATGATGGCTACAAAAGAAGTATGGCCTTTCTTCGCAATTGGTTTCTGTCTGGCTGCTGTTTCAGACTTAACACTGATCGCATTAGGTGTTATCGCTGTATCTATGGCACTGATCTACCTGAAACTGTCTGAGAATGCAGGATCTGGTAACGGTGGAAGCAATACTGGTGACCCATTAGGCGATATTTTAAATGATTATTGATTAAGAAGGAGGTAAGAAAAATGGCAGAGAAAAAAGTTCAATTAAGTAAAAAAGATAGATTGTCTGTAGCATTACGTTCTACTTTCCTTCAGGGTTCTTGGAACTATGAACGTATGCAGAATGGTGGTTGGTGTTTCGCAATGATCCCAGCTATCAAGAAATTATATACAACAAAAGAAGATCAGATCGCAGCATTAAAACGTCATCTGGAATTCTTCAATACACATCCATATGTTGCATCTCCAGTTATCGGTGTTACACTGGCTCTGGAAGAAGATAAAGCAAATGGTGCACCTGTAGAAGACAGTGCGATCCAAGGTGTTAAAGTCGGAATGATGGGACCTTTAGCTGGTGTTGGTGATCCAGTATTCTGGTTCACAGCAAGACCTATCCTTGGAGCTTTAGGAGCTTCCCTTGCAATGGGTGGAAGTATCCTTGGACCAATCTTATTCTTCGTATTATGGAATGTAATTCGTTGGGCATTCATGTGGTATACACAGGAATTTGGTTACAATGTAGGAACAAAGATCACAGAAGACTTATCAGGTGGATTACTTCAGAAAGTAACAAAGGGAGCATCTATCCTTGGTATGTTCGTCCTTGGTGCCTTGATCGAACGTTGGGTAAGTATCAACTTTACACCTGTAGTATCTAAGGTTACATTAAGTAAAGGAGCTTACATCGATTGGGCTAAACTTCCAGCAGGAGCTGAAGGAATCAAAACAGCATTAGCACAGCAGGCATCCGGTATGGCACTTGATCCAACAAAAGTTACAACTCTTCAGGATAACTTAAACTCATTGATCCCTGGATTTGTACCATTACTGCTAACACTGTTATGCATGTGGTTATTAAAGAAAAACGTTTCTCCAATCATCATCATCATCGCATTATTTATCATTGGTATTGGTGGACACGTTATCGGATTATTATAAGAGATGATCTAGCACATATACAAAAGGCCCGGAAGTCCGGGCTTTTTGCTTATATAAGAAGAATATAAAAAACATATCGGTAAGAATGAACGAAAAGTCATCTTGTATAAGCAAAGAAAATTGTATAGAATAAATAAAGAAGAACCTACAGAATCGGAGGAAAGCTTATGGCACAATCAATTAATACAAGAGTTGATGTTGTTGTGGAAGCAACATCGTATCAGGGACTTACAAACTATGGAAAGATCATGGTTGGAGACAAAGGATTTGAATTCTTTAATACAAGAAATGTCAATGATTATATTCAGATTCCATGGGAAGAAGTTGATTATGTGATCGCATCTGTGATGTTTAAAGGAAAGAAAATCCCACGTTATGCGATCCAGACAAAGAAAAATGGAACATTTTCATTTTCATCAAAAGAACCTAAGAAAGTGTTGCGTGCGATCAACCAGTATATACCATCCGAACGTCTGGTGCGTTCTTTAAGCTTTTTTGATGTGTTGAAACGTAATTTTATGCCATCAAAGAAGAATGCGAAGATTAAAAAATAAATGTAATTTTTGGAGTTACAAGGTAAAGAAGGAGAAGATGGCTATGGGACATATTTTAAGAATGAATCCAGTTTTTAAAGAAATGATCTGGGGTGGAACAAAATTAAAAGATATTTATGGATATGAGATTCCGAGTGATCACACAGGAGAGTGTTGGGCAATTTCTGCACATAAGAATGGAGATTGTACGATCGCAGATGGAGAATATAAAGGAAAAACATTATCCTGGTTATTTGAAAACCACAGAGAATTATTTGGAAATATCGAAGGAGACCAGTTCCCATTACTTGTAAAGATCATTGACGCAAAAAATGACCTGTCCGTACAGGTGCATCCAGACGATGCGTATGCGAAAGAACATGAGAATTCTTTAGGAAAGACAGAATGTTGGTTCGTTCTTCAAGCGGATGAAGGAACAAAGATGGTCATGGGACACCATGCAAAGACAAAAGATGAATTCGTCAAAGCAATCGAGAATGATGATTATGACAATCTGTTAAATTCATTCAAGATCAAAGCAGGAGATTTCTTCTATATTCCATCTGGAACATTACATGCAATCTGCAGCGGATCGCTGATCTATGAAGCACAACAGTCTTCTGATATTACATATCGTGTTTATGATTATCATAGAAAAGATGCGGATGGAAATGAAAGGCAGCTTCATGTACAGCAGTCTATTGATGTGACAAATGTACCAGCAGATATTGATCAGAACAAAGAATTTTCGCAGACAATTCTTGAGAATGGTACAAAGACAAGATATGTTGACAGTGAATTCTTTAAAGTGGATCGTTATCAGTTGAATGGAAAAAATGTGATCAAGAATGACGAACCATTTATGATGGTAAGCATCATAGAGGGAACAGGAATTTTTGAAGGAAATGAAGTAAAGAAAGGTGACCATTTTGTGATCTGTTCCGATCAGAAAGAAGTTACTTTTGATGGAGATATGGAAGTCATGATCTCCACATTATGATCATGACCATAATAGATAAAGAAGGATTATAAGAATATATAGAATAAGGAAGTTTTATATGAAGGAAACAGGAAAGGTATTTGGCGTCTTGCAAAGAGTCGGACGTGCATTTATGCTTCCGATCGCTGTTTTGCCAGTTGCAGGTCTTTTGCTTGGAATTGGACGATCTTTGACAAATGAAACAATGCTTCGGGCCTATCATCTGATGAAGATCATGGGTCCGGGGACTATTTTGTATGGAGTAATTAAAGTTGGAAGCGATTGTGGAAGTATTATATTTGACAATCTTCCGTTGATATTTGCAATGGGAGTTTCAATTGGGATGGCAAAGGCAGAGAAAGCGGTAGCAGCATTATCAGGGGCATTGTCTTTTTTCGTTATGCACGAAGCTATTTCATCGATGTTATCATTGTATGGTGATACATATACAATGCATGCGGGAGCAACGGATCAGATTCTTGGAATAACATCACTACAGTTAGGTGTATTTGGAGGAATTCTTGTCGGACTTGGTGTCGGGTATCTTCATAACCGTTTTTATAAAATAAAACTTCCAGAAGTTTTATCGTTTTTTGGTGGGACAAGGGCAGTGCCGGTTATTTGTACCATTGTATATGTTGGAGTTGGAATATTAATGTTCTTTATCTGGCCTCCGATCCAGAATCTGATGTATTCCATTGGAGGAATTGTGAGAGCTTCAGGCTATTTAGGGACGTTTATTTATGGAGTGATGGAACGTGCATTGATCCCATTTGGACTTCATCATGTATTTTATCTCCCGTTTTGGCAGACATCGCTAGGTGGAACTATGGAAGTTGCAGGGAAAATGATCGATGGGGCACAAAATATCTTTTTTGCTCAATTAGCAGATCCAGCAACAACACATTTTAATGTGGAAGCAACAAGATTTATGGCAGGAAAATTTCCGTTGATGATCTTTGGATTGCCAGGAGCGGCATTTGCAATTTACCGTTGTGCCAGACCAGAACAAAGAAAAGTTGTCGGTGGACTTATGATTTCAGCAGCATTAACATCAATGCTCACAGGAATTACGGAACCGTTGGAATTTACATTTTTATTTATTGCACCTGGATTATATGGAATACATTGTGTTTTTGCAGGACTTGCATATATGATGATGCATGTATTGAAGATTACAGTTGGATTAACATTTTCTGGAGGGCTTATCGATCTGTTCTTTTTTGGAATCATGCAAGGACAAGAAAAAACAAACTGGATGATGGTCATTCCACTGGGAATTGTTTATTTCATAGTGTATTATTTCTTATTCCATTTTCTGATCTTGAAATTTGATATCAAAACACCAGGAAGGGAAGAAGAACCAGCACAAGAATATGAAGAAGAGCCAGAATATGAATACAGAGAAGATTTTTCAGAAGAATTATTAGCAAAGATCGCAGCGGGACTTGGAGGCAAAAAGAATATCGGTGATATTGACTGTTGTGTTACAAGACTTCGATGTGGACTGAAAGATATAAGTCTGGTGGATGATGCCATGATCAAAGAAACAGGATCAAGGGGAATTTTGAAACGAGGAAACAGCATTCAGATCATTTATGGTCCATATGTAACGGTGCTAAAATCAGAACTGGAAGATTATTTAAGGACAAGACGAGCAAAGAAAGAAATCAAACAATTACTAAAAGAAAATACACATTCCAAAGATAAAATGCAACAGGAAAGTATCGCCTGTCCGATCAAAGGATGCGTGATTGAACTAGAAGAAGTTGGAGATGAGGCATTTTCTGGTGGAATGTTAGGGGAAGGCTTTGCAGTTAAACCAGAAGAAGGAAAACTATATGCACCAGTAGATGGGATCATCGCAGCAGTGTTTAGGACAAAACATGCCCTTGCTATGGAATCCAAAGATGGAGCAGAAGTTTTGATACATCTTGGGCTTGATACAGTAAAGCGAGGTGGAAAAGGCTTCTATATGAAAGTAGAAGCTGGTCAGAAAGTAAAAAAAGGAGAGCTCATCTGTGAGTTCGACTTAGAAGATATGAGAGTAGATGGATATGTTATGACGACTCCGGTAGTTATCAGTAATAATGCGGAATACGCAAGTATTTCATTGAAACATATTGGAGAGTGTAACGTAGGGGAAGAAATACTGACCCTTTATAAATAGGTAACTATAAAATTAAATATAGATACAATTCTTAAACTTAAAAAGAAAGAATGTATTTATGATCGATATCAGATCATAAGATGCATTCTTTCTTTTTACTTGCAGACAAAAAACTACCGTAGTAAAATAAATTCAATATGCTAACGAAAGAGAAGGTTTGAAAAGTATGAAAAAAGAACAGATCAAAGGATCATTATCATTATTTTTAGCTGCGATCATATGGGGCGCTGCATTTGTTGCACAAAGTGTTGGAATGGATTATGTTGGACCATTTACATTTAATTGTGTTCGTACATTGATCGGAGGCATTGTATTGATTCCGTGTATTGCGTTTCTAAACAGAGGAAAAGTAAGGAAGAAAACAAACTTCACGGAGAAAAAGAGATTGCTATTAGGCGGAATCTGTTGCGGAGTCGCATTAGCTACAGGAAGCACCTTGCAGCAATTTGGAATCATGTACACAACTGTAGGAAAAGCAGGATTTATTACAGCATTTTATATTATCATTGTTCCAATTTTGGGATTATTTTTAGGAAAAAAGTGCGGATTATCCGTCTGGATCAGCGTTGTGATCGCACTTGCAGGACTTTATTTTTTATGCATTACGGACGGATTTTCGATTGGAAAAGGGGATATCTATGTATTTTTAGGTGCAATTGCATTTTCGATTCATATTTTAGTGATCGATTATTTTACACAATTTAATGATGGAGTGAAAATGTCATGTATTCAGTTTTTTGTCTGTGGGATTCTTTGTTTTGTTCCAATGATGCTTTTTGAACATCCAGAGATCAGCATGATCTTACTTGCATGGAAACCAATCTTATATGCAGGAGTGATGTCATGTGGAGTTGCTTATACATTACAGATCGTGGGGCAGAAGAATATGAATCCTACGGTAGCATCGTTGATCCTTAGTCTGGAATCTGTGACCTCTGTGATCGCTGGATTTTTGGTACTGCATCAGAATTTGAGCCATAGAGAGTTGATAGGGTGTGGGTTGATGTTTATAGCGATCGTATTGGCACAACTTCCACAGAAAATTTAATTGACAAATGTCATAAGAATGTTATAGAATAATAACGTTAAAGGCATTGATGGTGCACAGTAAGAAACCAAGTGTTTCCGAATTTCACACCGTAGCTGTATCTCTGAATGCGATGCAACAATCATTTTCATATCATGTATCAGTAGGAGATAACGGAGTCTGCCCGTTACGCAGAGACTTAAGTGCTTATGGTAATTAAGAAGAAGTTTAACGATACCATAGGAATTAGGGTGGTACCGCGAGTATATATTAAGAACTCGTCCCTTTGCGGACGGGTTCTTTTTCTTTTGCCTGAATACAGAAGAAAAAGTAACCTGATCCGAGAATATAGAAAAGATCAATAAAGGAGAACTAAGCAGATGAAAGAGAGATTAGAGGCAATCAAGAAAGCTGCCTTGGAGAAAATCGAGCAAGCAGATGCAATGGATAGTTTAAATGATATCCGTGTATCTGTACTGGGTAAAAAAGGTGAATTAACTCAGGTATTAAAAGGAATGAAGGACGTAGCCAAAGAAGAACGTCCGATCGTTGGACAGATGGTCAATGATACCAGAGCAGTCATCGAAGAAGCATTAGAAAAAGAGATGACATTATTAAAGAAAAAAGTTCGTGAAGAAAAGATGAAACGTGAAGTCATCGATGTTACATTACCTGGAAAAACTCATGAGAAAGGACATCGTCATCCAAACCAGATCGCGCTAGAAGATTTAGAGAGAGTATTTATCGGTATGGGATACGAAGTTGTAGAAGGACCAGAAGTAGAATATGATAAATACAATTTTGAGATGTTAAATATCCCTGCAAACCATCCTGCAAAAGATGAACAGGATACATTCTATATCAACAAAGATATCGTGTTAAGAACACAGACATCTCCTGTACAGGCTCGTATCATGGAAACAGGACAGATGCCAATCCGTATGATCGCACCTGGACGAGTATTCCGTTCTGATGAAGTTGACGCAACACATTCTCCATCTTTCCATCAGGTAGAAGGATTGGTTGTAGATAAAGGAATTACATTTGCAGACTTAAAAGGAACATTAGAACAGTTTGCAAAAGAATTCTTCGGACCAGATACCAAAGTAAAATTCCGTCCACATCATTTCCCATTTACAGAGCCAAGTGCGGAAGTAGACGTGACATGTTTCAAATGTGGTGGAAAAGGATGCCGTATGTGTAAAGGAAGCGGATGGATCGAGATCTTAGGATGTGGAATGGTTCACCCACACGTGCTTGAAATGTGCGGAATCGACCCAGAAGTATATTCAGGATTTGCATTTGGAATCGGTTTAGAGCGTGTCGCATTATTAAAATACGAGATCGACGATATGCGTCTGTTATACGAAAACGATAAGAGATTCTTATCACAGTTCTAAGAGAAACGATAAGAATATTTCGAATAGAGAAGATAGAATAAAGGAGAATAAAAGTAATGGATACACCAATTTCATGGATCAAAGCTTATGTGCCTGATCTTGATTGCACACCACAGGAATATGCAGATAAAATGACATTATCTGGTTCCAACATGGAAAGTGTCACATATTTAGATAAAAACTTAGAAAAGATCGTAGTCGGAAAGATCGAGAAGATCGAAAAACATCCAGACGCAGACAAACTGATCGTCTGTCAGGTGAATGTTGGAGATGAAACAGTTCAGATCGTAACAGGAGCACCAAACGTATCAGAAGGAGACTTAGTACCAGTTGTCTTAGACGGTGGACGAGTTGCCGGAGGACATGACGGTGGAAAGAACCCAGAAGACGGAATTAAGATTAAAAAAGGAAAACTTCGTGGAGTAGAATCTTTTGGTATGATGTGTTCTATTGAAGAACTTGGAAGTTCCAGAGACATGTACCCAGAAGCACCGGAATATGGAATCTACATTTTCAATAAAGACGTAAAACCAGGAGATGATGCAGTTGAAGCTTTAGGACTTCGCGATGCAGTTGTCGAATTCGAGATCACATCAAACCGTGTAGACTGCTTCAGCATGATCGGTATGGCAAGAGAAGCAGCCGCTACATTTAAGAAAGACTTCTTCCCACCAGTTGTCACAAAGACTGGAAATAATGAAGATGTCAATGATTACATCAAAGTAAGAGTCGAAGACGAAGATCTTTGCCCAAGATACACAGCAAGAGTTGTAAAGAATATCAAATTAGCACCATCACCAGAATGGATGCAGAGAAGATTAGCTGCGATGGGAATCCGTCCGATCAATAACCTGGTTGACATTACGAACTATGTGATGGAAGAATTCGGACAGCCAATGCATGCATACGATCTTGATACGATCGCAAATAAAGAGATCGTCGTACGTCGTGCAAAAGCAGGAGACAAATTCACTACATTAGATGGTGAAGAAAGAACGATGGACGAAAACGTCTTAATGATCTGTGATGGAGAAAAAGAAATAGGTATCGCAGGTATCATGGGTGGAGAAAACTCCATGGTAACAGATGATATCAAGACATTATTATTTGAAGCAGCATGCTTTGATGGAACCAATATCCGACTTTCTTCTAAGAGAATCGGTTTAAGAACCGATGCATCTGGTAAATTCGAAAAAGGATTAGACCCAGAAAATGCAATGGCAGCGATGGATCGTGCATGCCAGCTGATCGAAGAATTAGGAGCAGGAGAAGTTGTTGGAGGAGCCGTTGATGTTTATCCAAATCCAGTCAAACAGATCCGCCTTCCATTAGAAGTAGACAAGATGAATGCCCTTCTTGGAACAAATGTATCCAAAGAAGAAGTCTTAGAATATTTCGGAAGAATCGACCTTGGATATGATGAAGCAACAAATGAAGTCATCGTACCATCCTTCCGTCAGGATCTTCACCGTATGGCAGACCTTGCAGAAGAAGTTGCAAGATTTTACGGATATGATAACATCCCAGTTACATTACCAAACGGAGAATCCACAGCCGGTAAGAAACCATTCAAGATCCGTGTTGAAGATGTCTGCAGAAATGTAGCAGAACAGAACGGATTCTGTGGTGGAATGACATATTCCTTCGAAAGTCCAAAAGTATTCGATAAATTATTATTAGCTGAAGATGCAAAAGAACGTCAGGCAATCGAGATTTCAAACCCATTAGGAGAAGACTTCAGTATCATGAGAACAGTTTCCTTAAACGGAATGTTAACATCTCTGTCTACAAACTTAGCACACAGAAATAAAAATGTAAGATTATATGAATTTGGAAATATCTACATTCCAAAATCATTACCATTAACAGAATTACCAGATGAAAGAATGCAGATGACACTTGGAATGTATGGAGAATGTGATTTCTTCACATTAAAAGGTGTTGTAGAAGATATGCTTGATTCCTTAGGATTAGGTGGAAGATCTGAATATGCACCAACAGGTGAACATCCATTTTTACACCCAGGAAGAGCAGCAGATGTGACGATCAATGGAGAAAAAATCGCCTACATCGGACAGATTCATCCAGAAGTTATGGATAACTATAACATGAAAGGTGAAGTCTATGTAGCGGTCATTGACATGCCAACATTAGTACCAAAAGCAACATTCGACCGCAAATACGAAGGAGTAGCCAAATTCCCAGCAATGAAACGTGACTTAAGTATGGTTATGAAGAAAGACATCTTCGTTGGACAGCTTGAGAAGATCTTCAAAGATAAAGGTGGAAAACTTCTCGAATCCTACGAATTATTCGATGTCTACGAAGGAGATCAGATCGAAAAAGGATATAAATCCGTAGCATACTCCTTAACATTCAGAGCAAAAGACCGTACATTAGAAGACGCAGAAGTATCTAAGATCGTTGAGAAGATTCTTGATGAACTGAAGAAATTAGGCGTTGAATTACGTGCTTAATTGTGATTGAAAATAAAATAAAGTAAGAATTAAAATCCTCTGGCAGATAATAATGTCAGGGGATTTTTGTGTATCAGAAAGAAGCAATATGTAAAGGTGTTGAAAAAATTATTGAAAAACAATAATTTTTATGCTACAATAATCTTGAAATTATCGAAAAACAATAATTGGAGGTAGATAGGATGAAATCAAACATAAATAAACTAATCCTGATCGAAGTCATTGCAGGAATCCTTTTTGCATTCATAGCAAGCAAAATCCTGCATATGACAGCAGCACTACAGATCATGTACTTACCATTTGAACTCATAGGAAAAGGGCTAAGATTTTTATCCCTAAGTTCAGCAATAGGAAATGTCATCGCGATCATCATATACGCAGTCATTTCAATGATACCAGCAATCTATATCATCTATCAGAGAAAAAGAGGAAGAACACAGAAAGAAGACATATTACTTGTTGCATTCACAGGGCTATTATTTTATTCCATGTATATGTTCATCAATCCAGGATTCATGTATCAGAAAATGCCAGACATTTTTTCAATGGACCAGAATAGTCTGATTGTAATGAAAATTATTTACGCATTCATCATTTACAGCGTCCTGATTATGTGGTTGATCATGAAAGCAATCCGTTTTCTTGGAGATGACAGCCAGAAGAATTGGAAAAGCCGCTTATATTTTGGGATGAAAGGACTCATTGCTGCGCTAGTCAGTTATTATACGCTTTTGATCACATATGCAAAGACATTCGAACTGCTTCATAAGAGCGAAAATAAACTGCAAAATGTATCTTCAATAGAATGGCTTAAATCAGTATTACAGTTATTACCAATCATTATGACAATCCTGCTATTTATCAACATCATTCATGTAGTAAAAGCAATCGAAGATCATAAGGAAGAGCAGCAGATGATGACAGTGGCAAGACTCGCAAGTGTTGCAAAGGTTACCGCAGTGGTTACAGTCATATCAGATTTTATCCTGAATTTTTATCAGTTTTTATTAGGAGCAACCTTACAGAATGTAAATGTTACATTTGCACCAGATGTATCCATGGAACCATTGATCATAGCATTTGGAGCATTGATCTTCTATGAATACTTCAAGCGGACCAAACAACTAAAAGAAGAAAATGACCAGTTTATATAGAAGGAATGATAGTTATGGCAATTAAAATACATTTGGATGACATCTTAAAAGAGCGAAATATGACATCCAAAGAATTATGTAAAAAAGTCCATATTACAGAAGCAAACCTGTCAATCTTAAGAAGCGGCAAGGCAAAAGGAGTGCGTTTCTCAACGATCAATAAGATCTGCTATTATCTTGAGTGCGATGTTGGAGATATCTTGAAATTTGACGGGAGATTGGAGGAAGAAGATGAGTAGGGGAATCAGAAAAACAGGAATATTTATAGCGGTTATGCTTACGGTAGTAGTCTTAACAGGATGCCAGATTGCAAAGAAGGACGAAAGTGGACAGGCGAAGGAAGAATTATATGGAGCTTATGCAGTTGTAGGGGACAGGATACCAGACGGTAAGATAGCTGGAGTGAAAGATAAGAAAGGATTTGTGCATTTTAAGAAAATAAAAGGATATTTTCTATATAAATATATGCCAGAAAAAGATACTGTCAGTATGGATGGAGATCCACAGTTGACACATTTTAATTTCGTATCAAACGTTGATGGACAAATGGATGATAAAAATAATATCACATCGAAGGAAAAAGAACAAAAAGTAAAGGCAACAATGTATGTTCAAGAAACAAAAGGCATAGTAACAACAAGTCTGGGAATGATTTGTAAAAGATCAGATGGAACAGTTTATTTAAAGAATGCAGATGGATTTATGGGATGTGCATCAGTGCAGGATTTTGGAAAAGGTCAGTCAATGACACTAAACTTTTCATCGGATGTGGGAGATAAAAAAATCAGTTATGAAGTGGAATTTAAAGCAGACCATGCAGTAAGAAAGATTCAGATTATCGAAATGAACAAAGATGATGTCAAGATCAAAAAAACAGCCTATATTTCACCTGAAATAAAACAATACCAGATGCAAAAAGATACAGCATATGTTATTATAAATGAACAGCTGATCGGTATGAAAGGTCAAACGATCAACAGACAGAAGATACATTCAGCAAAGAAGAATTTCACATATAAATGGAAGCAGCTTGGAGATGATGGAGTATTGACACCGACAGACTTGAAGTTTAAAAAGTAAAATCAGGAGGATAAAATTGAAAGATGAAAGATAAAAGAGAATCATTTAACAGCAGGTGGGGATTTATCCTCGCCTGCATTGGTTCGGCAGTTGGCATGGGAAATATATGGATGTTTCCGACAAGGGTATCTTTGTATGGGGGAGGTTCTTTTTTGATCCCGTATTTTATCTTTGTCGTTGTGATCGCATCTACTGGTGTGATCGGAGAGATGAGTTTTGGACGTGCGGCAAGGTCTGGACCGATTGATGCATTTGGGATGGTCTGTGAGAAGAAAGGAAAGAGAAAAGTTGGGGAAGGGTTAGGAATGATCCCAGTTCTTGGTTCTCTTGCGATGGCGATCGGATATACAGTTGTGATGGGGTGGATCTTAAAATATGCTGTTGGAACTTTCACAGGGGCAACACTTGCACCAAAGACGATCGAAGAATTTGGCGGACGTTTTGGAACAATGGCATCTGCATTTGGAAATAACATCTGGCAGATTTTAGCTTTGATCTTATGCATGTGTATTTTAATCTTTGGTGTAGGAGCAGGGATCGAGAAAGCCAATAAGATTTTAATGCCAATTTTCTTTACACTGTTTGTGATCCTTGGAATCTACGTGGCATTCCAACCAGGGGCAGCAGCGGGATATCAATATATTTTCAGAGTCGATAAGGCGGCCATCTTAGATCCAAAGACATGGATCTTTGCACTAGGACAGGCCTTCTTTTCCTTATCCGTCGCAGGAAATGGAACATTGATCTATGGATCGTATTTATCCGATGAAGAAGACATCCCATCATCTGCGGCAAGAGTTGCATTTTTTGATACGGTTGCTGCGATGCTTGCAGCACTCGTGATCATCCCAGCTATGGCAACAACTGGAGCAACACTGGATCAAGGAGGACCGGGGCTGTTATTTATCTATCTTCCAAACCTGATCAGCTCCATGCCAGGAAGTACGATCATCGCGATCATCTTTTTCGTTGCAGTGCTTTTTGCGGGAATGACATCACTGATCAATCTCTACGAAGCACCGATCGCAACCGTACAGGAAAAGCTTCACGTAGGAAGAAAGACCGCCTGCGTGATTATCGCAGTGATTGGCGTGATCGTCTCCTTATTGATCCAGGGCATCGTATCTGACTGGATGGATATCCTATCTATTTACATCTGCCCACTAGGAGCAGGACTCGCAGGAATCATGTTCTTCTGGATCGCCGGAAAGAAATATGTAGAAACACAGGTAAACAAAGGAAGAGAAACAAAATTTACAAAGATGTATTGTCCAATCTGCAAATATATTTATGTACCGATCTGTATTTTGGTATTGGTGCTTGGGATTGCGTTAGGCGGAATTGGGTAATGAATGAAGGATCGTAGTTAAGGTATATCTTGGCTGCGATTTTTTCTTATATGAAAGCAAACAAATTAAGTTCCAAGAAATCATACGAAATTGCAAGGAAAGGATATTTACATTTAAGAAGATTTTTGTTATGATATAACTATCAAAGTAGAAGTATTATTGAATGCGATATGACTATAAATATAGAATAAATAACAAAGATAAAGGGGATTTAGCTATGGAATTAAAAGAATTAACAAGTGCAGAACAGGTTGTGATGAAATGTATCTGGGATTATGGAAAGGATATGCCATTACAGCAGTTGATTGAAAATCTAAAGCAAGATTACGGAAAAGATTATAAAAGAACAACGATCCGTACATTTGTCCTTCATTTAGAAGAGAAAGGATATGTGACAACATATCAGATTGGGAAATATTCTTATATTAATTATCTGATCGAAGAGCAGGATTATAAAGAACAGGAATTGGAAAAGACAAAGAATTTCTGGTACAAAGAATCTGGATTTGATCTGGTGAAGACATTATATAAAGGAAAATTAAATGAGGGGAAACTAAAGAAACTCAAAAAGTTGTTAGAAGAAATCGATGATTGACAGGAGAAGATATGATAGACATAAGAGAGATATTGGTTAGGATATTTAGTGCGATATTTTTATCCATGTGCACTGGAAGCTGTATGTTTGTTTTCTGGATGGCACTAAGAAAGTTTTTTGCAGATAAGATTCGTCCAAAAGTCTATGATTTGATATTAAAGATCATTCTAATTGCTTACTATGTTCCGGCAGGATATCTGTTGGTAAATATTTTTTTTGATAATGGGTATGTATTTGATTTTACAGGTACTATCATCAAGGCTTTTTATGCTATATCGTTGTTCTGGCTGGCTGGAGCAATTGCAACAGTTCTGAAGTTTGGAGAACGAACTTTTCGAATTAGAAGAGAAAAAGAAAGATGCTTTCCATGCAAGATGTATGTGCAAAAGATCTTTGAAGATTGTAAAAGAGAGCTTGGAATTCGCAGATCAATAGAAGTATTACAAGGATATCGCATTCAGATTCCAATGACAGCAGGAATATTAAAACCATGTGTGTTTTTACCTGTGGAAGATATGGAAGAAGAACAATTAAAAACGTGTATTTACCATGAACTCACACATTATAAGAAGCACGATATATTTTGGAATTATATAGCATGTCTGATGGTATGTATTCACTGGTATTGCCCATGGATCAGAACTGTATTTCGTAAGAACGATGAATGGAGCGAGGTGATCTGTGATCTATCAGCGATTGGTTATGTAGGATCAGCGAAGCGTTATTTTACAACGATTTTTGAGACGAGTCAGAAAAGTCAGGGAATCAAAGCATATCGGGCAGCATGTCTGTTTGAAAGCCGAGATAGTTTAGAACAAAGAATCTACTATGCAATGATGTATCGAAAACAAAAGAAGATAAAATATGCTGCGGTGATTGCAATGACCGTGATATTTTGTGGAATGAGTGTAACCAGTATTTTGGCTGCAAGTAAGGGATATCAAAAGGCGTATACAAAATGGGTACAAGAAACGGAAGTAGAAATAGAAGAACCAGATGATGAGGAAGAGGAGAGAATATCGTATGAAGAAAAAACGGGAGTTTTGGGAAATGATAAGAGTGAAACGATAAAGAAGATAAATTTTAAAAAGATGGATGCGATGACATTGGAGACTTATGTAAAGGCAGGAAAAAGGCTTCGATATAAAGGATTAACTCCGAAACGAAATGAAAATATAGAAATTTTTATAACAAGTCAAAAAAATTTTAAGGGGATAAAAGTTGGGATTATTGATTCACAGAATAGGATTAGATACATACAGGACAGAGGGAGAGATTTAGTTGAACATAGATTTAAGATAGAAAAAGAGGGGAAATATGATGTGTTTATTGAAATGGAGGATAAGAAAGATGTAAAAATTGTTGGAATGATTAATATTGATGATGATTAAAGAGATGGAGGAATAGGAGGAGAAAACGATGATAAAATATATAAAAATAATGGTAACAGTATTTACACTTTTAATTAGTTGTTCAGTGACAAATATATTTGCAAGTGATACGAATGATGTTATAGAAGAAAAGATAGATATATCAGAAAATATTATTGATGAAGTTGGAGAGGAAGACTTTGAACTGTTGTCTAATTCGATAACAGTTAATTGGACAGTGAAAAATGGAGTTAGAAAGAAAACTAAAGAATTTTATAAAAAGAAAGGAAGTAGTATCAATATTAGGTTACAGATAGCTCCAAAAACAAAAAGTGTCAAAGTAGGATATTTAGATGCAGATAAAGTAAAACATTATAAAACTGTTAAAGCAGAAATCAATCACAATTTTATAATACAAAAAACAGGATATATAGAGGTGTTTGTTGAAAATAGTAGTGGAAAAACTGTAACGGCAAGTGGAACTTATACTAAGTAATATTTTATTTATAAATGTATTTTATAAGAGGTGATGCAATATGAACAATTAAAAAATCCATGTAATACGAATGGCTGCCACCTACCTATCTGTAATATATACAGATAGCTGTATCACATGGATACAATAATGATAGCAGAAAATGAGGGAAAATAAAAGAATGAAAGGAAAAAGTTTATGAAATTAAAACAATTTGTATGTAAAGCAGCAAGTATTGCAATGTGTGCTATGATTATTGGAACAACTGTAGTTTCAGTGAATGTTAAGGCAGATACGAAAGCAACAGAAAGTACAGTAGCACTAGATACACATGATGACGATGGTGTTGCGGGTATTTTGGAACAAGATGATTTTGATACACTAGAAGAATATCAGAAATATTTAGAGACACACCCAAAAGTACAGACACGGCAAAGTCGTGTATCAGCGAATAAAAATGTAAAAGCAGCAGCTACTTTAAGATATAAAATTAAAGGATTAACAAATACAGCTGCAATTCAAAAAACATATATTGGATCTACATATATTTATGTGATTCAGAGAATTGGCTCAGACTCACGTTTATCAAGATGTTTGATTAATGGGTCAATAGCTACATATCAAGATCATATGACATTAAAAAACTTTGGTCATGGACAGACTTTGGAATGGTTTGAACATAATTCTAAAGCATATTTCTGGGTTACATGTAAAGCAAATGAAGCGTATAAATTTAAATGGGGAACTCAAATTGGAAGAATACAATATAAAGCTAAAGGAAGTGTAGATTATACAGAAATCCCAAGATTTTCTCATATGAGTTATGCAAATAAAAGTGGGACATCGATTGGAGAAGTGAAACGTGTAGATGCAGCATTGTCTAGTGATAGGAAAAAAGTATTTTTCTGGGTAATGGATAATACAGGAGAAATTCAATATAGTTTTTATAATGCGGAAAAATTAAATGCTGAATTGGATAAAAAAGAATCTGAAGAATCTAAATTTGTTCCATGTACATCAAGTGCAGTAAAATCAGCTTGTTATGGATCGTTTAGACAATCTGGAAGTAATCGTGTATTACCGAATGATTCATGTCAGGGATTAGAATTTTCTGATGGAGATTCTATTTATATTATTGGAGGTGCTGCCGGACAAAAACCGGGAATAGCAAAGTTAACAGGAAGTGGATCAAGTTATAAATATTCTTGCCTTGTTACAGCTACACATAATAATTTTGGAGGTAATGCGGAATCTGAAGGAATTCAATTAAAGGGAGATTACGTATATTTCGGGATTAGTGATAAACAAAGTAGCGATAAAGCCTGTATTTATTCTATTCCAAAAAGTGCGTTTTAATTTAAGTCTGGCTATGTTAAAATATATAATATAAACATTAATAAATTAAAATTATAAGGAGGTAGCAAGATGGTAAGAAAACGTATGGTATCAACAGTCATGAGCTTAATGATGGCAGCAGCAGTACTGACGACAGTTCCAGTGACTAACAATGTAAAGGCAGCAGATAAAGAGATAACAAGTGGGGATTATACTTATGTGAAAGAAAGCAATGGAAAGACTTCCTATGCAGTGCTTACAAGCTATAGAGGAAGTGAGACAAATCTTGTCATTCCAGAAGAACTGGATGGATTACAGGTAAAAGCAATTTCACAGGGATTTGAAAAAAATCTGAAAATAAAAAGTATTATATTATCAAAAAATATTGCACCAGCAAAAGAAACACACAGAGATTTGGAAGTGCTAAATGAAATTGAAACATTGGAAGAGATTCGTGTAGCAAAAGATAATCTGTCTTATCAGGCACAAGATGGAGTTTTATATAGCAAAGATAAGAAACAATTGTTTAGCTATCCAAAATCTAAAAAGTCCGAAACATATAACATGCCTGCTTCTGTAAAAAAAGTAGAAGAATTCAATGCCCTAATAAATCTTAAATATTTAAAGAATCTTACATTATCAAAGAATTTATCAGTAACACCAAGCTGTAATGACAGTAGTATTGAATCTGTAACAATTCCGGGCCAGATAGGCGGTATTGATGAAAGCAGTTTTGAAAATTGCAACAAATTAAATAAAGTTACAATTACAAAAGGTCTGAGATTTATTAATGATTATGCATTTTTTGAATGTAAAGCATTAAAAGAAATCAAACTGCCAGAAGGACTTCAAAGTATTGGAGTAGGAGTATTTTATAGAACAGGAATTAAACAGCTGACAATCCCTGGATCTGTTGTAAAAATTGATGTAATTGACAAGAGTATAAAATTAAGTAAACCATCTTATTTGAAGAAATTCAAAAGAGACTCAGGTGCTATTTATTACGAAGCAAGAGCCACAATCAAAGCATCTGGCAAAAAAGCTGTCACATACAAAGCATCCAGAATTACAAAGATTAAAGCAAAAACAAGCAAAGTAACGATCCAAAAAGGAAAGACAACAAAACTACAGACTAGAGTATACATTTCCAAGAAACTGAAAAAAGGATACTTAGATCCAGAGATCTTAAAATTCACAACATCCAATAAAAAAGTAGTGAAAGTATCCTCAAAAGGAACGATCAAAGGCTTGAAGAAAGGAAAAGCAACGGTCACAGTAAAACTTCGTACAACAGGAAAGACATATAAAGTGAACGTGAAAGTAAAATAGGAAACAATAAAGTAAAGATACATGGTAGAACAGGACATTCCAGCGAAAGCAGGGATGTCCTGTGTTTTCTTATGCAGCATTTCCTTGTTATTTGCAATATCAAATGGTAGAATTAGGAATATTCAAAGTGAATCAATCTGTAATATGGAATGGAAAACAAACCGATACAACAAAGGAGAAACGAAACAATCATGCCAGGATACATTTTACATTTAACTGCTGCCCAGATGTTTCTAAAGACACAAAAAGGACAGAAATTTTTAAAGACAAAACAAGATAAAAATAATTTTCTGATCGGAAATCTTCTGCCAGATACAACAAAGATCAAAGCAAGATCCCATTTCAGAGATCCAAAATATCACGATCGCATGATAGAATACCCGGAAACAAGCTGGTTTATCAAGAAATATAAGCATCTTCTATCAAACAGCAGTGTGGTCGGATATCTCTTTCATCTCTACATCGATCGAAGATTTTTCAAATACTATATGCCAAGGATCGTAGAGTTTCGAAATGCACAAGATGAGAGAGAAGAAAGAAGAGATATGGTAAAAGATGTCTTATTAAAACGGACAGGACAAAGATTATCAAAGCAGGATTTTTTCTCAGAGAAATACTACTATGGGGACTACACAAAGATGAATATGTACCTTGTAAATCGTTATCAGATTCCGACAACACTTGATCCCAATATATCAAATCCTGGGATCAAAGAAGTTGATTATGAGGATGTAAAGCAGGTGTTAAAAGAATTAAAAACATATATGAAAGTACCAAAAGATGCAGTAAAGAACGTGAGAGTTTTTGACGTGGAAGATCTTCTTTTCTTTTTGGAAAACGCAGTAGGTGTATTTAAAATCTAAGTTTGGATAACATACAAATACAGGAAATTTTTTCATTATATAACAAAAAAGTTGCAAATATTACAAAAATATGACATAATACCATAGAAATAACTTTAAGGAGGACAACATGATGAAAACTGTAAAGGAAATTGTAAAGAGGGAACGTCAAAAGAGAAGAAGACGTGTGGGGATTATGATCGTATTGATCGCTTTATGTGCAACAGCAATTTTCTTTGGAACCAAAGCTTATCACAATTACAAGGAAGAGGAATTCTTCAAGAGTGTGAAAGAAAAAGAAATCAAAGTAACTCCAAAAAGCATAACGCACAAACAGACAGATATCTTTACACAAAGTTATCAAAAAGAAACGGATGATCAGTTGAAAGCATTAAAGAAAGGCAAAAATTATACTTTCAATAAGCCCTTAATCGTCTGGAATGCATATGGAACATACACAACATCTTTGTACTATTATGCAAAAAATGATCGTGCATCTTATGCAGTATGTACTGTAGAAGCCAGCGAAGCAGGTGCGAGTCCATACAAACGTACATTGAAATCTGTATCTGGAAAGAAATATGTGACAACACATGAATATCAGATCAAAGGACTTGTTCCAGGAGCGAAGAATAAGATCACAATGCAATTCTTTAATGAAAATGGAAGAGCTGTCGGGAAAACACATTTCTACGTGACAGCACTGAAAGATGATGTCATTCCTGCAATTCTTAAGAAGAATACAGGGACAAGCAAAGCAAAGATGAGCGATGGCCTGTTTTGCCTGTTTGGACATGATAAAGCGGATGTGTCAAACATCTATCTGTATGATAATAATGGAGTGAGCAGGGGAAGAATGCCTTTGAACAAATATCGCACAGACCGCTTTTTATTTATCAAAGGACAGCTGGTATATTCTTATGACTATAATAAAATTGCATTTACGAATTGTATAGGAAAAGTGACAAGGACCATTGATATTGGAAATTATCAATTTCATCACGATTTCCGTTATGACAAGAAACACGATAAGATCATTTGTCTGGTAAATAATCTGGACAAAGATACGATTGAAGATACGATCGTACAGGTGGATGTAAAGACAGGAAAGACAAGTATGCTCTTTGACTGTGAAAAAATTCTGCCGTTAATGAGAAAACTGGCGATCCAGAGAAAAGGTGGTAGAAATACCTATGGAGGAACTGAACTAGACTGGATACACATTAATTCTTTTGATTTTCTTGATGATGGGAATAGTTTGGTCTTAAGCAGCAGAGAACAAAGTTCAATCCTTAAGATTAAAAATATTTACACAAAACCAGAACTAGACTATGTGATCCATCGTGGAACAATCTATAATGGGACAGATATTGCCAAATATCAGTTAAAACGAGAAGGAGACTTCGTTGCAAATGCAGGACAGCATATGATCACTGTAGAATATGACGATTCCCTTCCAGAAGGACAATATTATTTATATATGTTTAATAATAACTATGGAAAGGCAACATCTATACCAACTTTCGACTGGAGTATGTATCCGAACGTAGGAAACTTTAAAAGTGGAACTTCCTATTACTCAAAATTTCTTGTAGATGAGAAGACAAGGACTTATAAACTTGCACAGCAATTTAGTTTGCCTTATTCGGCAATCGTAAGCAGTGTGCAGCATTTAGGGGGGAATATTCCGTTTAGCAGTGGAATGAGTAAGATATTTGGAGAGTATGATAAAGATGGAAAACTGATCAAGTCCTTTGAATATGAAGCAGATAAATATTCATATCGCGTGATGAAGTATAAATTTTAAGTTGTAAGTTGGCCAACTATAGTCTTTCAGTATATGATAAAAATTAAATAAGCAACCGAAAACGCAGCGGTGGAATTTTGCTCACATTTTGAACAAATCGCTTATCCGCCCAATTTCCTACGAGAACTCGCTCTGAAGTTTTGTTTTAGACAAAAGTCTTTGAAGCTCAGACATTCGTCCAATTGGGCTGCGAATTTGTTCAAAATATGGCAAAATTCCAATGCTGCGTTTTCGGTTGCTTATTTAATTTTTATCATATACCTGAAGTCTGGAGTGTGGACAATTACAAGATTGGACAATTTAAGTGAGTGTGTATGTTGAATGTTATCGGTTCTGTCGGAGTATAAGTATCAAGAAAAAACAATCCTCGACATAATATTACAAAAATAGACTAAATATTACAAAAATATTACAAAATAATAATCGAAAGTATTGACATACTACATATAAGTGCTATAATACACACATACTCGAGTTAACAAAATTGTAACATTTACAGGAGGGACATTATGATGACGAGGAAAATGAGACTGTCGATGGCGATGCTTACGATTGCCGCGAGTGTGTTGACGACAGGAAATATAAAAGCAGATGAGAAAGATACAACAAATGAAACAAATACAGCAACGGAAAGTAAATATGCGAATAAAGCAGTTGCAGATATTTATTCTACAACAACATTAAATATCCGAAAAAAGGGTAGTATAAATGCAAAGATCGTAGGAAAAATGAAAAAAGGTAATATTGCAACTGTGCTGAAGAAAGGATCTGAATGGTCAAAAGTAAGATCAGGAAATGTTACAGGATATGTAAAAAATCAGTATCTTGTATTTGGCGATGAGATTGAAAACTTTGCGAAACAAAATGTGAAAAAGGTGGCGAAAGTTCAGACGGAAACATTAAGAGTTCGTAAGAAAGCATCTACGGATTCAAAGATTGTTACATTGGTATCTGAAGATGATAAATTAAAAGTGAAGAAACAGACCAATGACTGGGCAAAAGTCAAGGTTGATGGCCAGACAGGATATGTGTCAAAAGATTATGCAAAAGTAACATACTCTTTTGGAAAAGCGAAATCCATGAAGCAGATTCAGGCAGAGCAAGAAGCGAAAGAGGCGAAGAAAAGAGCAGAAGAAGCAGCCAGAAGTAAGTCTGAAAATGAATCAGTATCCACAACATCAAGCGGTCATACTTCTGATGATGGAACAACATCTGGAAGTACAACAGGTTCCACACAGACAACAAAGAAAGCTTCCGTATCCGTATCATCTAGTGGCTCATCAGCAACAGGAAGCAGGATCGCAAGTTATGCGCAGCAGTTTGTTGGAAATCCATACCGATATGGTGGAAACAGCTTAACCAACGGAATTGATTGTTCTGGATTTACGCAGCAGATTATGGCGAAGTTTGGATACAGTATCAGTCGTACGAGCAGTTCCCAGTCTGGTGATGGAAGAGCAGTATCTACGAGCAATTTAAGAGCCGGTGATCTGGTATTCTATGGAGATGGTGGAAGCATTGATCATGTGGCACTTTATATCGGCGGTGGTCAGGTAGTACATGCAAGTAATTCCGCACCATATCCGCGAGGAGGAATTAAGATTTCAAACGTAAATTATAGAACACCAATCTGTGCAAGACGTATCATAGGATAGCTAGAAAAATTACCAATACAGTATTTATATAGGAAGAGCGTAAAAGGAAGATTCATGCAGAATCATTCTTGTGCGCTCTTCCTTTTTTGATATACCAGACATGAAAATAAAAAATTATATTTCCTATATTGACAGAAGAACATCATGTTTATAGAATGTAAAAAGGTATATTTTGGTTAGGAAAATAAAGATAGAAAAGAGATGTAAAAAGAAAAAGATGAAACAAAGACGATTTACAAACAAAAAGCTGATCGCCCTCATGTTACCACTGGCAGTTGATCAGCTTTTAAATTCGTTTATGGGTACGGTAGATACCCTTGTAGTCAGCAATTTAGGATCAGCAGCGATTTCTGCTGTCAGTCTGGTAGATTCCATTAATATTCTGGTAGTACAGGCATTTTTTGCACTGGCTTCAGGTGGTACGGTTGTTTGCTCTCATTATCTTGGATGTGAGAAGAAAGAGAGAGCAACGAATGCAGCCAGGCAGTTAGTGTTTATTACATTCGCAATGTCATTGGTCATTGCAATCGCGTGTCATTTATTCAGCAACCAGCTTCTTGGAGTGATCTTTGGACAGGTGGAACCAGCGGTTATGGACAATGCGAAGAAGTACTTCTTCTTTTCGGCCATGTCTTATCCATTTATCGCATTGTACGATGACGGAGCCTGCATTTTAAGAGCACAGGAGAACAGCAAACTTCCGATGCAGATTTCTTTTGTTGCAAATGGCATTAATGTTGCATTGAATCTGATATTTGTATGGGTATTGCATTTGGGTGTAGCAGGTTCTTCTGCAGCGACGATGATCGCCAGAGCATTTGCAATGGTTGCGGTGCTTTATAAATTGAGAAATCCGAAGATGAAGATACAGCTTAGAGATTATTCTTCGATTCGTCCAGAATGGGAAGAGATCAAAAGAATCTTACATATCGGAGTACCCTCAGGAATTGAAAATGGAATGTTCCAGTTTGGAAAGCTTGCGATCCAGTCAACGGTATCTTTGATGGGAACGGCGGCGATCGCAGCACAGGGAATGACCAATATCATCGAGAACTTGAATGGGATCATGTCGATCGGAATGGGGATCGGATTGATGACAGTCGTTGGAGAATGTCTTGGAGCAGGAGAAAAAGAAGAAGCAGTCTATTATATAAAGAAGATTTCCATTGCAGCAGAAGTTGTATTGATCGCTACATGTCTTTTGATGTTTGGGCTTACTTATCCGATCACATATTTTGGAGGCATGGAACCAGAGAGTGCAAAACTTTGTATATTCATGGTAACATGTATCACAATCGTAAAACCAATCGTGTGGATCATGGCATTTATTCCACCATATGGATTCAGGGCAGCAGGGGATGTTAGATTTACAATGACGACCTCCATGCTGTGCATGTGGCTTTGCAGAGTCGTGCTTGCCATGGTACTTGCGAGAGTTTTTCATATGGGACCGATTGCAGTGTGGATCGGAATGTTTACAGACTGGACGATCCGTGGAATTATTTATACAATACGATTTAAAAATAGAAAATGGCTTGCTCATCAGGTGATCTGATGTTCGTTGCGGATGATGACGGTTCGTGTTATACTGAAATGTATTTGAATGATCAAGAAATAATATAGAAGGGATACAAATAAAATGAAAGTATCAGATTTTACATTTGATTTACCAGAAGAATTGATCGCTCAGGATCCACTTGAGGACAGATCAAGTTCAAGATTATTAACATTAGATAAAAATACAGGAGAGATCGGACATGATGTCTTCCATAATATTGTAAATTATTTAAAACCGGGAGACTGTCTTGTGTTGAATAACACAAAAGTAATTCCTGCAAGACTGATCGGAGCCAAAGAAGAAACTGGCGGTAAAGTTGAAGTTTTACTTCTCAAGAGAAAACAGGACAATGTATGGGAAACTCTTGTAAAGCCAGGGAAAAAAGCACGTCCGGGAGCAAGGATTTCTTTTGGAGATGGAAAATTAGTTGGAGAAGTCATAGATGTTGTTGATGAAGGAAATCGTTTGGTGAAGTTTGAATATGAAGGTATTTTTGAGGAAGTATTAGACGAACTTGGACAGATGCCATTACCACCATATATCACACATCAATTAAAAGACAAGAATCGTTATCAGACAGTTTACGCCAAATATGATGGTTCAGCTGCAGCACCAACTGCTGGACTTCATTTTACAAAGGAATTATTACAACAGATCAAAGACATGGGAGTTAATATCGCATATGTAACACTTCATGTTGGACTTGGAACATTCCGTCCAGTAAAAGTTGATGATGTTTTAGAGCATCATATGCATTCTGAATTTTATAGAATTGAAGAGGAAGATGCAGAACTTATCAATGAGACAAAGAAAAACGGTGGAAGAGTTATTTCTGTTGGAACAACAAGTACAAGAACTTTGGAATCTGTTGCAGAAGAAGATGGAACTCTGCATGCAAAGAGCGGATGGACAGACATCTTCATTTATCCAGGATACAAATTTAAAGTGATCGATGGACTGATCACAAACTTCCATCTGCCAGAATCTACATTATTAATGTTAGTTTCTGCACTCGCAGGAAGAGAACATATTTTAAATGCTTATAATATCGCAGTAAAAGAAAGATACAGATTCTTTTCTTTCGGGGATGCTATGCTAATAATTTAAACCAAAAGTTTACAAATGTAATGTTAATAATCAAATAATCAAATTTAGGTAAAAGAAAAAAGATCTGGGTTTTGAGCCCAGATCTTTTTTTGATGCAATAAAAATGGCAGCCACGACAACAAAGTGACTGCCACACACAGTTAACTAGAGAATACAAGGGTATGAAGCTTGCATTCTGATTGTAATTCCTTCTTACTTGGAACCTAAGGAGTAAACCAAGGAAGAAATTACCTGAAAAGAATTATATCATTTTCGGCTGTTTTGCACAAGCTATAAATATTAATTTGATCTGGGATGCGATATGCGAGTATGGAGATCAAAGAGACTATCAGAGGTATATTGAGGGAGTGCAAATTGCTGCTGATTTAAAAAATAAAATGTAATTTGCATGGACAGTCTGTAGAAAATCTATGGAATGTCTGTAAAATATCCGTATAATGTCCTTGGACAGTCCAGAGGACAAAATAAAAGCACCAGTTCAAAAATTCTGGTGCTTTATTTTTATCTGATAAAGGTTTGAGAAAGTCCATTTCTGAAAACGATCCGCTGAACTTTTCCGTTGTAGATGTCTATATAATCGATCACATCATGAGTAAACATATATAGTATTTTAGGATCAATTGATGTGGCAAGACGTTTATAACTGATATAGTTTCGATCAGTCAGTTTTTGCGTAATGATAAAGGTACTTGCTTTATCAACAAATTCTTCGTCTGTTATAGAATCATCAACGGAGTTTTTATTTACGATTCCTATTTTTTCATCAATTTCAGCAATCCTTGTTTCGATTTCCGTTTTCTTTATCATGTAATCCTTTTCAGATATAGCCATATCATCATACAGATATAAGTTTGTAAGACGATCCAGAGCCCTATCAAGCTTTTTCTTTTCGGCTTTTAATATCGTGAGTGAGGATTGCACCTCATCATTTTTCTTTTCCTTATTAACGTTAAATGATCTGCCATAGATGTTTCCAGATACATTCGATGAAAGAGTATTGTATAAATCGTTGAGTTCTTCCCGATCAATGCTTTTAATATCTGAAAAAGCATCTCCAGTCAAGAGTGCAGCTTGGAGATCAGCTGGGCTGTGAATAGAATCAAAACCTTTTTGAGCATTAAGCATATTCAGGATATAGTTAAAGATAAATTCTCCAAGCACTGGGTCAGATGTTGATCTGCCACGGCATTTCGTTAGTGATCGCCTCCTTGTAGAACAAAGATATTTGGAATACTGCCATGATCTATTTTTGTTTGAGCTGGTTGAGGTCATTTTCTTACCGCAGTTTCTACACCAGCACAGACCACCGAACACATGAACATGAATACCTTTAACATATAAGTTGTGTTCCGTAGCAAATCTTTTGTTTCCTTTTAAGATTGCCAGAACTCTTTCCTTTTGATCGTAAGAAATAATTGCGATATGATGATCTTCGATCATGATCCATTCTGATTCGTCCTTAAGCTTCTGACGATTTCCAGCTTTTCGCTTATTATATTCGTAGCAGCCGCAGTACCACCAGCTCTTAAGAATAATAGCAAGAGAAGGAGGCGACCATTCGTTTCCTGATCGTGTTCTGTATCCGTGTTCGTTCATATATCGAGCAAGATATACAAGGGATTGAAGCTCTTCATATTTGTCATGGATCAGTTTTACAACATTGGATTCACTGGCAATAATAAGGAAATCTTCTTCCTCTTGATCGTATTTATAGCCGTATGGAACTCTACCGCCATTCCATTTGCCTGTATTAGCACGAGAGATCATAGTCGCAGTCACACGTTCAGAAGTCATATTACGTTCAAGCTCTGCGAATACAAGGATGATCTTAAGCATAGCTTCTCCCATAGCGGTTGAAGTATTGAACTGTTCGTTTTTGCTGACGAAAGTAACGTTTAGCTCTTTTAATTCTTGATACATTTGAGCAAAGTCAAGAAGATTACGGCTGATTCTGTCAATCTTCCAGACGAGCAGATGAGTAAAAGCACCAGTTCGTATCTGGCCCATCATATCTTGATATCGTGGGCGGATTGTGTTTTTACCAGAGTATCCAGCATCTTCGAAGATCACATAATCGTCGGTATTAAGGATCAGCTTCGAGTATGCAATTAAATCCTTACGCTGCATCGGCAAGGAATCCTTATCCACCTGTTGCAGCGTTGATACTCTTATATAGATTGCTACTCGACACATTCTTGGTGGAGAGGGCGTTATATTAAGTGCAGATAAAGTATTCATAGGCTATCCCTCCTAAAAAACCGCCTGATTTTCAGACGGCTAAAATCTTATCAATAGTTTCTTTTAATTCTATGTATGTGCATTTGATCGGATCCAATGTTAGTAATGATGGCAAAGTAATTGTTTTCTGACTGGGCTTTTCTCTGTCGATGGTCTTGGTCGGAAGCACATAAAAATCCCACAAATTCATGTCGAGAGGGTTTGCACTAACACTCATAGCAGTGTAAACGCAGAATATATATATATCACAGTTTCTTTGTAATGTAGCTTCCGGCTTATATTCTCCGGTTTCAGTCGGTATACGAGCTGGAGCAATGCTGAATGATATATGATCCGGGTGTTTGGCACTATGAGACTGGACGTATCCGGCGGCTTTTACCTCTACCCTATATTTCATATCATATAACAAGTCAAAAGGTCTCCACGGATCTCTGAACGACTCACAATCCGTTTGTATGATATCCAAAGATGATGCAACAATAAATTCAGCAAGCACTGAGCGGTTAATGTTATTTGTAAAATCTGAATATGCCCATCTCCAGAAATCATTGATCGTAATTGATTCTTTGGATCCATTGACCAAAAATGTTTCGTTACCAATATAAGTATGCATTTAATTTTTCCTCTTTTTCCATTCTTCTATACTGATAATTTTTTAGTATCGTCAGATTCAGTTTTTGGAAGAGTGGAAGCAATTCCGTCTATGTATGCAAGGACATTTTTCTGATAGCTGTCTGGTAGTTCCCTGAATTTGTCGATTAACTCTTTTTCTGATTGACTGGAAAAATCTAATTTAATAACGTTTTCAAGATCATTGCTAGGAGCATCGTCTCCGAATACAAGCCAATCGAGAGATACGTTGAAATATTGAGCAACTTTTACCAATTGCTTTAATCCCGGTTTTGCATTTCCTTTGTTCCATATCGTAAAAATAGAAAGACTAAGACCAATAGCTCTAGCAAGATCTTTTTGATTCATTCCTGAATTTTCCTGTAATAAATTTAATCTGTCAACTACGTCCATAGTTACCTCGTTTCTAAAAAATGCTTAAAATTTTTAATTACATATTTACAAATTAAAAATTTTAAATTATAATAAAGATGTTACAAAAGTAAAACACATTTGAAAATACAAAATAGTGGCGAAAAGTATTTTACAAATGTAAATTACAATTCGATTTTACATTAAATTTATAGAATTGTAAACCATCCCGAAAGGAGGAGGTGCGATGAAAAGAATCTTGCCTAAATGGTGCAAGGATGCAAAGAAGGCGATGATTGATAAGGATATGAGCGTAGAAGAACTTGCACAGCTTACTGGAAGAACGAGAGTATACATTTCAGCTGTACTAAATGGGCGGCAGTCAGCACAGCCGGTAATGCAAGAAATCAGTGACATTCTTAACATAAAAATGGATACTACTCGTTACACAAATAAGTAATTATGTAACTAAGTACAGTATACCCAGAAAGGACAGACGGTAACATGGGAAAAGGCTGTAAGAAAACGAATGAGAACGTCTATTTTAAGGCGAGGAAAGAGGCAGCAAAGTATAACGAAAAGCTATATAGCCGAGAAGGAGCAAGCGAATTGTTGGGATTGTCCGTATCGACATTGGCTGATTACGAATTGGGTACGACAAAGGTTGTGCCAGTGGACAAAGTAATGCTGATGGCTGATCTCTATAATTGCCCTGAACTGAAAGCTGGATACTGCAAGCATGAGTGTCCAATCGGAAAATCAATTCCAATGGCAACGCAGATCAAAGGTTTAGAAGGGATCACATTAAGACTGATTAAAGAATTTGACGTGAAGAAGATCAAGGACATGAAGAACAGCTTAGTCGATATAACAGAAGATGGAGTCATAAGCGAGGATGAAAAACCAGAATTAAGGCGAATCCTGAAAATGCTGGACGAAATGGCATTAGCAATCAGTGAACTAAGACTTGTCGGGGAGAAAGTACTGAAAGGAGATCACGATGGATATTGAAAAAATGAAGAAGATCTTAAGCACAGAGTACGGAATTAACTCTCCAGAAGAGTTAGACGAAGCAATGAAAAGATCTAAGGGTATTGATCTAGCAATATTTACAATGCCGATCACCAAAATAAATAAAAAAGAGAAATAGGAGGAACAGAAGAGTGGGACAGATGACAGCGAAAGAATATCTTGAAAATGTTCAGGTAGGAATCGAAAACGAATTAATGAAAAATGTTCAGGCTTTGCCAGAAGGATTTAACAAACAGAGATTTATCCTTAACTGTACAACAGTTATGAAAGATAATCTGAAAGACTTTTCAGGAATTGATACAACATCAGTCGCAGTTACATTTGCAAAAGGAGCTTACCTTGGATTGGATTTCTTTAACAAAGAATGTTATGCAATTCCTTATGGGGGAAAGGTTAACTTTCAAACGGATTATAAGGGAGAAATCAAGCTTGCGAAAAGATATTCAAAGAATCCGATCAAAGATATCTACGCAAAGAATGTAAGAGAGGGAGACTTCTTCGAGGAAAGAATTGAGAACGGAAATCAGATCGTAAACTTTAGACCAGAGCCGTTCAGCGATAAAAAGATCATTGGTACGTTTGCAGTTGTGCTGTATAAAGATGGAAGCATGATGTACGATACAATGTCTGTTTCAGAGATCGAACACACAAGAACGTCATATTCAAAAGCTGCGAATAGCAAGGCATGGAAGCAGTCTCCGGGGGAAATGTACAAAAAGACAGTCCTTAGAAGACTTTGCAAGATGATTGATCTTGATTTTGATAACATTGAACAGCAGAAAGCTTTTGACGATGGATCAGACTTTGATCCGAATAAAAATATTATTGACGGAGAGGCGAGAGAGGTAGCAATAGACCCATTCAAAGCGAGTGAAGAGTCTACAGAAGCCGAAGAGGTTGACAGCCCACAGCAGTAAAGGAGAACAGCGGTATGAAGTTAACAAGCGAGAACTATTACAGTCAAGAGGCGAATAAAGAGTATATGTCTGTATCCCAGTTTAAGGACTTTGCTGGAACGTATGGAAAGATGCCATGCGAGTTTGAAGCATTAGAAAAGCTAAACGGCAGATGGGAAACGAAAAAGACGACTCCGCTTCTGGTAGGTAGTTACGTTGATTCCTATTTTGAGGGAACTCTGGATCAGTTTAAGAAAGAAAATCCAGAGATTTTTACACAAAAAGGAGAATTGAAAAGCAATTATAAACAGGCAGAAAAAGTCATTGAGAGAATCAAGAGAGACAAATACTTTATGAAGTATATGTCAGGGGCAAAACAGGTAATTATGACAGGAGAGCTGTTCGGAACGAAGTGGAAGATCAAAATGGATAGCTACTTGAAAGATGTTGCAATCGTTGATCTGAAAGTTATGAGATCAATCACAGACTTGAAATGGGTAAAGGATATCGGATACTTAGACTTTGTAAGATACTGGGGGTACGACATTCAGGGTGCGATCTATCAGGAGATCGTGAGACAGAACACAGGGAAAAGACTTCCGTTTTATATTGCAGCTGCAACAAAAGAAGAAGAACCAGATATCCGAATTATTCAGATCACACAGAATTACTTGGATGAAGCGATAAATTCTGTTGAATCACACATCAAAAGGGTGCTTGAAGTAAAGAACGAAGAATCACTTCCAGATAGATGTGAGCTATGTGATTGCTGCCGACACAACAGAATATTGACACATCCTATTTCGATCGAGGACTTGGTAGCCGGAATTTAGAACGAAAGCGGTGGTGGTATGTGGCTTAGTGTACACGAACAGATATTTGGAGCAAAATCGAGGAAATTAGCAAAGAAGCTTAAATGTTCTCAAAATGAAGCGGTTGGACTGGTTATGAGACTTTGGATGTGGGCAATATCAGACGGAAATGCACAAAGAAATGGATACCTTGAAGGTTGTGACAAAGAAGATATTGCAGAGATATTAAACGTCGGAAATAACAAGAACATTGATCCGGACGAAGTAGTAGCAATACTAATCGAAGATAACTGGATCGAATGCCATGAAGATGGACTGTATATACACGACTGGGAAGAATGGCAGGCAAGTTGGTATGATGCGATCGAAAGAAAGCAGAGAGACAAAGAGCGTAAGAGAAGAAAGAGAGCAGAGAAAAGAGAACAGGAGCTTGAGAAAGAAAAACAAAAGAAGATAGAAAAGGAGATCCAAGAAGAGAGTATAAAAGAAACTAAGGATACGAAGGAGATCAAGGAAGTTAAAGAGACACCGAAAAAGGAAAAAGGGTACAGTAGCACTTTTGAAGATTTCTGGTCCGTATATCCACGAAAGATTGGAAAAGGCGATGCGTATAAGAAGTACAACGCAAGGATCAAAGACGGATGGAGCCCTGATGAATTAAAAGAAGCAGCAGAGAATTATGCAGAGCAGTGCGAGATAGAACACACGGAGAAGCAATACATTAAGTATGGCAAGTCGTTTTTATCGGACAGCACACCATTTACTGATTACTTGGGATCATCGAAGGTATTAGCCGAAGAGAAAGCTGGAACGAAACAACAGCAGATCAAGAGCCAGAAAGACAATGGAATACATAATTTTACCCAGCGAGATTACGACTTTGACGACCTAGAGCAGCAGTTACTAAAGAAACAATTTGAAAGCAGTTAACAGTTAAAAAAGGAGTAAACCATATGGAAGAGAAAGAAATGTTAATCAAAATCTATAATCAGCAAGACAGACTGGATGTAGCACAGATCCTGATTAAAAACGGATACACAGTATCACAGGTCAAGAAGAAACGAACAGAAACAGGGAAAACAGTTGATTATTACTTGAAGATTAGACTGGATGAAGAAAACGCAAGCATAACGAAATAAGGAGATAGAAATGGACAGCGTAAGTTTTACAGTGTTAGGAGAGCCGACAGGAAAAGGAAGACCTAAATTTAATTCATACACGAGAAGTGCATATACTCCAAAGAAAACGGTAAATTATGAAACATGGGTAAAAATGGAGTATTGCAGACAGTGCAACAATCAAAAGTTTCCTGACGATGCAATGATCGAAATGGAGATCACGGCATACTATCAGATCGCCAAGAGTGACAGCAAGAAAAAGAAGCAGATGAAATTAGACAATATGATCCGACCAACGAAAAAGCCAGACATGGATAATATCGTAAAGATCATAGCCGATCCATTAAATGGGATCGCATATCACGATGATTCGCAGATTGTTAACTGCTCGATCAAGAAATTCTTTTCAGATCATCCAAGAGTAGAAGTGAAAATAAGAGAGGTGTAAAGATGGAGTTAAACAAAGAAACAATACATATTACAGATGATATATTTCTGAGACTGAGAGCAGACATGGATAAAGCAATGCAGTATCTGCTTAGTAATATGATCCAGAAAGAGAGTAGCGACGGGAAAATTAGTGTAAATATTTCTGTAGGTCTGGTTCCAGAATATATCGTGAACGGAGATCAGAGCGATGGAAAACCTGAAACCAGACTGGTATATCATCCGAGGTTTGAACATGAGATCAAAACAAAAATTCAGTTTGAAGAGAAAGAAAAAGGCATGAACTACCTTGGAGAACATGAGCTGTACTATGATGAAGATAAAGGAGAGTACATGGTAAAGCTGGTAACAAATGCCGAGCAAATGTCCATATTTGACGATGAATTCAATAGGGGGGGGGAGTAGACGATGGGATTTAAGCTTTACACAGAAGAATTCAAGCATAAGGTCGCAGAAGCGTATAACAGCGGCATGAAAATATCAGCTGTTGCGGAAATGTTTGGAGTATCAACCAGTGCGGTAAGTAGCTGGGCGAGTGGTAAGAAAGACAAACGATTAATATTTTCCGTTGATCAAAAGAAAGAATTTGTAAAGTATCGGATACAGCACAATATTTCACATGAAGATATGGCAAAGCAGATAGGAGTTGTCAAGGATACTTTCAAAAACTGGGAAAACGATTACTTCTATGAAGTTATGGAAGAGATCAAGAGAGAAAACCGCAGATTCCAGAAGAAAGAGAGATTCGGAAAAACAAACTGGACTTATGTAGGAACAGGCGGTTATTTCTCATAGCAGCGACAACCAGACAGCTTAATTTTCTATCCGATGGATCCTAAGAAACTATTAACAAGTTATTTGTAAACTATCAAAAAAAGGAAACTGTAAACATATTTTTTCGATGTCTTGTGAATTTGCATAAACTCAAGATTTGATCATTACAATTATTAAATTTCACGAACGGAATTACAAAATCATACATAGGATCAATCAAATAAATAATTTATAGAATCGGGCGAAATAAAGAGAATAAGCGATCAGATAAATCTTTTCATAGATCGGATAGAAAATTAAGTTGTCTGGGTAGTATAGAAAGGAAAGGTACACAGTTAATGGAGAAACAAGGAGTATTACAATTTGATATTGAGGGAGAATATCTTACATCACTTGCTAGAGAATGGTTTTATGTAGAGGGCAAGGGATACGACAAGTGCATAGAGCTGTTAAACGGTTGCATGAGTGGAACTGATGAAACCAAAGACCAGATCAGAAGGCATGCGGAAGATCTTTTGCTTGGACGTGCAGCGTTAAAAGGCAGCACAAGAGAAGATTCTTACCATCTGGAGATATATGGACCTGGAAGCGAAGAAAAAATGCCAGAATATATGAATGTATGGGATATTGTGGGAGAGCAAAAGAAAGTCAAAGATGAATTAGAACAATATAAAAGGCGTTGGGACGTTGCAATGAAAATGATTCCTAGATATCTAAAAAAGAGAATTGCTGATGAACTTGATGAAGAGATTACAGACCCACAGCCGGTAGTATCAAGAGAGTTAGATAGTTATATGAAAAGAATGCTTGATACAGAGGAACATACAACTGAAGATTATGGATGGTTAGAACCAAACGGAAAATTCCATGCGGTAAAATGGGGAGATCATCAGAAATGGGCTTATGAATATTTGGAAAGCAAGGTAAAAACAGAAGAAGAATACTCAAAGCTGCCAAGACTTTATGAAGCTGGGGATGTATTGACAAAAGAAGGTTGGGTACTTCTTAATAATCCATCACAGGGCATTGCAATTGCAACAAAAGATTCAAGCAAGGATTATACAAAAGCACAGAAGGAGTTTTTATTCGATTACTACATTGAAAGGAATTGTGAGAAAGAAGCTAATGACATCTGGAAGGAGCGTGAACAACTATGATGGTAGCGGGCTATGAGCATGAGGGCTTTGTAATTTCGGACGAAGAGTCTAAGGATTATATCTGGAAGAAAGTAAGAGGAAATGAAGAAACAAAAACAGAGCTTCTCGAATATATGTGGGATGTGATCATGGACAACAGAAGAGAGCGAGAAAAGCTGAAAGAATGGTTCTTTGACGGAGTTTGTCATATTGTAGAGTGTGACGATCAGGGCAGAGTCAAGGGATACTTTGAGCAGTAAGGAGGCACAATGAAACGATCAGAGTTAGAAAAATACTTAGGGAAGCCTGTGCGAATTAAATTGTTTAACGGAAGGATAGAAGAAGGATACCTGCACAAGACAGGCGAGGAGAAATATAAATACAATCCCAACTTATACTTTCCGAAGAATAGTTATTTCACGGTAGATTCAGAATCTTCAATAACATGTAATAGCTGCATATTTAAATGTTCACATGTGGATGGCATTAACGAGATAACACAGGAGGTATGAGAATGAACGAACAGATTATAGTAAATCTAAATAATTTAACCGAGGGAGAAAGAGAACAGTTCAAAAAGCTGTTAGAAAAAGCAAATAAGGAAAATCGTGTGTGGAAGCCAGAAGATCGAGAGAAGTATTACTATATAGATGGATATAGTTGTGCGACAGAGGATAGTTGGGAAGGTCTAGAGGTGGATATAGATAGATTTGATATAGGAAATGCATTTAAGACTAGAGAGGAAGCAGAAATCGCATTAGAAAGAGCACGAGTAAAAGCAGAATTGCAAAAATATGCATTAGAACATAATGATCCAGAAAAAGAAGCATGGAATAATGACAACGGTCATTATAAGATTGCGTTTGATCATAGAGTAAATGATTTTTTTATGACACGGGGATATTACATGGAAGAAGAATCAGCTACATATTTTACTTCCCCAGAAATTGCAAGAGAAGCAATTACAACGATCGGAAGAGAAAGAATCTTGAAATACATTTTCGGTGTAGATTGTGAGGAGGAAACAAATGATTAACAGTAATATCTTAAAAAGTTGGAACGAAGAAAGAATTAAATATCAGATACGATATGCAAAGAGTTGCATTAAATATCACAAAGATCCTAAGAATTTAGACAATAAAGGGCATATGAACGAACAGTGTTATGTGCTGCTTAATGTTTTTGGACTATCTGAAAAACAAATTGGAGAAGTAGAAAAAGAGGGCGGATTTACATATGATGACATTGATAGTCCTGACTTTGAAAGGTGGTGCCGCTTATGAATTTAGAAGAAACTATTATATTTGCAAATAACATGGTAAAAACCAAGTACCATCATGGAATGGTTCAAATGGGAAACCTTAATGACGATGAAGCAAATTTCTATTTTGAAGAAGCAAAAAGTTATAAACAGCTTGCGAAGTGGTTGGAAGAATTAAAAGATTTGAGAGAATACAAAGAAAAATACAGATGGCATGATCTAAGAAAGAATCCTGATGATATTCCTGACGTAGAACATCGAAAAAAGGAATATTTCCATGTGGTACAAGAGGGTAAAGAAACAGGACCTACAATATTACAGTATAAAAAAGACTTTGGCTTTGGATTTTACAACGACTTTGGCAATGGTCCAAAATTTACAGAAGTAGACACAAACTTTACAGCACCGATCGTAGCATGGAAAGAAATTGAAAAGTTTGAAAGTGAGGGAGAAAATGCTGATACAAGTCGAAGATAAAACGTTTGTAAATATGCAATATGTCCGAAGCATATGGATATATGAGCATCAGTACAAAGAAGGAGAAAAGAAATACCTTGTTAAATGCGAGATGACAGAAGAAACAGATGAAACTGTTAAGACCTGCAAGACAAGGGAAGAAGCTGAAAAAGTGTTAGAGCGGATACTTAATCTGTATAACAGAGGACAAAAGGTAATTAGAATCTAAAGGAGTGGGAACGTGATTACAAAGACACAATTCAAGGATGCAGTTAAAAAGGCGATCATTTGTACAATTATGAGTCATCCAGAAAGAATCAGCGATAATTGTATAAACGACGAAGAGGTAGCATCAATCTTAGTAAGATTTTATGAAAAGATTTTCAGAAAAGTATATGGAGAAAAAGAGGAGTCAAAAGAGTGTATAGATATAAATGAGGTGGATGAAATATACGTTATCGCATTTGATTGTCTGTACAAAGATGATGGAATAACACCAAATTATGTAATATATCAAGAAAATATGTTGTGTTTGACAAGCATAAATGCTTTATATGAAATTTTAAGAAGCAAAATCGAAGATGATTATTGCGAATTAGAAAGAGACATTGACGGCTTATTAAATATGTGGAGTGACGACTAACAGGATGAAATAAAGGAGATCACAGAACATGGGAAATACGATAGAGAAAATAGAGAGTGTGGCAAAGATGTTAAATGGGCGATACATGCCGAAACCTTACGAAGTGTACAAACACTTTAAAGGGAACTTATATGTTGTCCTTAATGTTGCTCGCCATACAGAGACAAATGAATTGCTTGTAGTATATGCTGCTACAAAAGAAATGCAAAGAATCTATGCAAGACCATTACAGATGTTTATGGGCGAGGTTGATCGTGAAAAATATCCTGATGTAAAGCAAACATACAGGTTTGAAAATATGATGGAGGTTTAATCTATGATTATAGGATTTTTAAGTGGATTATTCATTGGATCAGTAGCTGGTGCAACAGTAATGACTTTATGTCAGGCAGCGAAAGAGAGGGATGATCTATGATCTATAACAAAATATTGGCTTATGCGTTTTTCATGGTAGGAATTATATCTATAATTGCATCAAAAATATATGAACGTAAAAGAAAGCCATTTACAGCACTTAAATTAAATACAGCATTTTGGGCATGTATGATACTTTCGGCTTATTATTTTTCACTGATATAGAAAGGCGTTAATTATGTTTAAAGTAAAGAAGAAAGCAACAGGAAAGATTTACACAGTATTTGCTGTCCAGAAAGATAAATTCGAGTGTACGGAATTTCTTATTTACGATGATACATGGGGCTGGGTATGGCGATCTCCGATAGATTATGTACCAGTGGAGGTAGAGAATGAATAAGCGACAGGCAAAGAAGGAAAGAGATAAGCTAATAATAGCAGGAAGAACGTATAAAGGAACAAGACTTAAGAAAAGGCACGACAAGAAAATTTGGGGAATGTTAAAGAAAAATTTCGACAACTGCGAAAAATTAAGATCACTAACTCTTTATAATCAACGCAAAAAAAACATAAGATATTACACTGAAAAATGGGAGGAAGAAAATTTATACCAAGAATGTAGAAATTGCAGACATAAATATTCTACACTCGAATGTGAATTATGTGTAGATTTTGATATGTACGAGGAGGCTCTATGACAAGAGCAGAAAAAATAACAGAATTGTATAACTATTGTAATATACATGGTTGTTGTGAGATATGCAAATTAGAAGATTTGTCACTAGGATGCAACTTTAAAGAAATGGCGGATACGACAATAAATGCTTTGTATGAGATAATAGAAAAATATGTCGTTGATGGGACATTATATAGGCTTAACAATTTGGAAAATATTAAGAAGATAAACGAAACGGAGGAAGGAATATGGAGAGATTAACAGAATACAGCTGCGGAGTGGCAGTTATCAGAAATAAGAACCTTATCAATAAGGCAATGTATAATCTGGCACGTTATGAAGATACAGGGTTGACACCAGAGGAAGTTAAAGCAATGAAAGATAGTAAGAGTGATCAGGTGGATTATTCGTTGCTGGAGTATTATAAAACATTAGGAACACCTAAAGAGTGCAGAGAAGCACGAGAAAAACAGAAACCGCACAAAGTAAAATTTGAACCTTGGATGGATACAAAGTGCGTTTGTGGATATGAATTTTCAAGAGACCTTGGGGATGGATATCATGACATTCCGATTGAAAGAAAGACAAAATACTGCCCGGATTGCGGTCAGAAATTGCAATGGGATGATAAAGAATAAATAAAAAAGCCGCTTCCTAAGAAACGACTAAAATAGACAATAAAATTATAGCTCGTAGAGTATATAAAGTCAAGGAGGCGGCAAATGGGAACAAAACAGTTAAAAAAAGAAGTAAATCAAAAAGCAACAATGTATGTACTTACGCAAGAACAAATTAATGAGATCGCTGCAATAGGAGCAAAAGAAGCATTAAAAGTACATAGAAAAGAAAGACAGAAAGATGAAAGAAAAAGAGCCAGAGATGCGGATAAAGTAAAGCAGACTAAAAAAATGCTCAGTTCATATAGACGCATCAAGGCAACATTGGAAGATGAAGAAGAGTTTACAGAAGAAGAGAAAACGGAATTGAGATGGAAGTTCATTGAAGATCTCATGGGAAATGCAAGAGAGGTGGCTGGAAAATCTGATAAGACAATTAAAGATATGGAAAGACGTAGGCAAGAGGATAGATATTGTGTGTATCGCATTGAAAAAGCAACTGAAATGTATAAAAATGAATGCGAACTGACAGGAAGTGACGAAGCGAAAAGAAGATATAGAGAATTAAGTATGCTATATCTCGATGAGAAAAAGCACACTGTGCAGGAAATTGCGGAAGTAGAAAAAGTGAGTGACAAAACAGTATATAAAGATATTGGAATAGCGTGTAAAATCGTAGCAGTTTACTTACTTGGAATATAAAATTTTTGAACTATTTATCGTAGAAAAAAGGTAGGTAGAAAAAAAGTAGGTAGACTTGTAGAAAAAGTACGTGTTAATATGGTATCAGTTAATAAACCATATGTCACCCCTAAAAAGAGCCAGTTGTTTATATTTTTTCTGAACGAGGAAATATAAACAATCGGTTAAATCTCTTCATTTCAGTGTACATAAGAGAGTATATATAGTATAATATATTATATAGAAACACACAATTAACTAGAGAAAAGGAGTGGTAAAATGGCAATTTGGACAAGCAGATATAGTAACAAGGAGCTATTAAATGACAAAAAGTATTATCCGGTAGGGATCAGCATTGGGAAGCCAAGATTTCCTTTAGGATATAAGGTAAGGGAGCAGTGTTACTCTCTGGCACCGAAAGGCTATATGTTAAGTATGGATCTGGAAAGATTTACTCCAGCATATTATAAGAAATTAGCTGATATTGGAAATGATAGAATTATTGACATGGTAGAAAGACTTGAAGAAAGAGCCAGATCAGAGGGTAAAGAATTAGTGCTTTTATGTTTTGAAGACATAAGAATACCGTCAGATTGGTGTCATAGAACTGTATTTGCTCAGTGGTGGGCAGAAAAAACAGGAGAAATAATTGAAGAATTATATGATCCTAACCAACCAAAAGGAAAGAGAAAAACAAAAGAAGATAAGAAACCTGTTGAAAAAGTAAAAGAAACAAACGAAGGATTTGAACAAATGAACTTGTTTGACATGTTGGGAGCAACAGGGATTTAATATAATATCCGGAATTGGTGTAAAGTAACATACTTTCAGTCCATGAAAGAGATCCTGGTTCATTTCAGGATTCCGGTCCAAAAACAACGGCATTGTATTCAGAAATGGGTGCAATGCCTTATTTTTATGTCCAGAAATAAGGAAGGAGAAAAACAATGGCATTTTTTATGGATCCAGGAGCAATGTTCTTGGGATGTTTGGGAACATCGGAACAAAAGTTTCTGGTAAAGCTGATTGAAACAGCTGCAAAGAATGGCTACACACGATTTGTAGAGCCATGTGCTGGAACATTTGCCATGTCAAATCTGGCGGTACAGAATGGTTTTAAACCGAGTCAAATAGAGTGTAGCGATGTGGCAATGATGCCGTCTGTTCTTGGATATGCTATAACGGAACAATCGTTAGAACCATTAGAAATTCACGCACAAGGGTTTACGGATGAAGAACTTCTTGATCCAGCTACAGCACTATATGCTCAGTTATATTTAAGAACGTCAAAAAATGCTGGAAATGAATATTTCTATAATATTTTGATGGATCTTAAGTTGAGAAGAGAAGAACATATTGCAAGCATAAATCAGCAGATAGAAACAACAAAAAATCTATTGCATGGTATGAGCTATCGCCCTATGGATATGTGGAAACATCTCGATGAGGTCTTGGATGATCCACATGCAATAGTGATCGCAAATCCACCGACTTATTTTTCAGGTTATGAGAAATATTATGATACGCAAGGGAAAATGGTATGGAAAGAACCGGAGTATGAATTGTTTGATCCGGAAACTGGACACAAAAAGTTCTATGATATGTGCATGGGACGTAAAGCGTTGGTAATTTGTTATCAGGAAAAGAAGCCTGGAGAAGCTGTTGGGTATACGATATATGCAAGATCAAGCACACGAGCAGATTTAAACGCATATATAACAACGAATAGAGAAGAAGAGGCAACGATGCTTGCTAATGGAAAGAAGATAAAACGTCCTTCTGAAAGCAAACTAGAGCCTTTGGAATGCAGTATGTTGCCCAGAGATTACGAAATAACGGAAAATAGCAAGATACAGATTATTTCAATTAAATCTGCGGAAGCTCAGTATTACAGACAGCTTTGGACACATAACTTTGTTGGATCATCTGCAACATTCAATAGAGCTGTTCTGATTGATGGCATGATAGCTGGTGTATTTGGGATTTCAAAAATGCAAGCAACATCTTTATTCATATGGTACGTTATGAAGGTTCCACACATGACGTATAGGCTTGGTAGACTATTGTATATGCTGGCACAAAATCAGAATTTTATAAATACAATTCTTGACGATCTGGAAAGAGAGAAAGTTACAAAGGTACGGACAGCAATGCTTACGAAATATCCAGAGAACAAAGAAGTCAGAGGAATTATGAAATTAGTAAATAGACAGGCTGATAAGAATAATGGATTTAAGTTGACTTATGAAGCGGAAATAACAGATCGAACAGAAGAGGAAACGCTGAAAGAATGGTTGAGGAGGGAAAGACAATGGCAGAAGAACAGAGCAAAAAATATGAAATGATCTACGATATGGGTTCAGGATTAATTATTGCGAAAGTTCCTCTTGATAAAGTTAAGGAACAAGATATCAATGCAAGGATCATGAAAAATGAAATGCAAGACCAATTGACTGCAAATATTAAGAACAGAGGACAGTTGGAAAGTCTTCCGTTTTTTTGTTTAGTTGAAAATCAGATCGAAATCATTTCTGGACATCATAGAGTTAAAAGTGCTAGAGCAGCTGGAATGAAGGAAATAATTGCAATATTAGATGTCAGTGGTCTTACAAGAAGTAAAATTGCTGCAAAACAGTTGGCACATAATGCAATTTCAGGGTTTGATGATGACAGCACATTAAGAGAAATTGTAAAAATGATTGATGATGTAGATGATATGATTGAAAGCTTTATCAGTAAGGATATCCTGGAAGAGCCGTTAGAAGAATACGATAAAATGGCTTCTCCAGCAATAGAGTTTGATTTTAAGACAGTTGTATTTTCTTTCTTACCACATCAAATAAAAGATCTTGATGCATTGATCAAGAATTTGGAAACAGCGGCACCGGAGATTATTGGAGTAGCTACTTATGAACAATGTAAGGAATTTACAGAAACACTAAGTAAGTATCAAAAGTTTTCTGATATTCGAAATGTAGGTGCTGCAATTCATTCGATGGTGCAAAGTGTAAACGAAAAAATGGATAATGTCGGATACGATGAAAACGAAGAATGGACATATTTAGCAAAGCTTTTCGGAAGTAACGCTATACCAGGAGAAGCAGCAAATGTTATTCAACAGGCAATTAAAAAAGCGGAGAAAAAAGGGACTATTACAAGTAAGAATAGGTGGCAGCTTATCGAGTTTTTATGTGCTGACTACCTTAGTGGCAAATAATGTATGGCAGCAAGGACAAAGTACAATGCCGCTTATCATGACGACTGGGCTTGGTCTTTGGCTGCTATGGGTGCAACAAATAAAGAAATTGCAGAAGCAATGAATATTTCGGAGCGAACCATACTCCGCTGGGCTAAAGATCACGAATCTTTTGGTAAGGCATTGTCTGAAGGAAAAGGAGTATCAGATGCAAAGGTAATCAGAAGTTTATATAAGATGGCTACTGGTTATGAATACACAGAGGAAAAGAAAATTGTAGAATACAACACGGATGGGAGCGTCAAACCAATACGTGTTGAAAAAACTATTAAGCACGTACAACCAAGTGTGGGAGCTCAGTGCTTTTGGCTGAAAAACAGACAAAGAGATAGATGGCAAGATAAGCCAGATCCTATTATTGATGGAACAGAAGAGAATGATGTACAAATATATTTACCGGAGAATGGACGTGATAATAATGAAACATGAAAAAATTATTATTAAACCACAGGAAGGGCCTCAAGAAAAATTCCTTGCAACATCCGCTGATATTTGTATTTATGGCGGAGCTGCTGGTGGTGGTAAAACATACGGATTGCTTTTAGAACCTCTTAGGCATATGAATAATTCCGATTACAACGCAACGATCTTTCGACGTGATTACACCCAGGTAACATCTCCAGGAGGTCTATGGGATAGTTCAAGAAAGATTTATCGCTATGTGAAAGGTGCAAGTTCGTTAAAGACACCTAAATTACATTGGGTATTCAGAAAAGGAGCATCGGTCAATTTTGCACACCTAGGACGTGATGAAGATTGTGATAACTGGCAAGGTTCACAGCTTACAATGATAGGGTTTGATGAGCTGACACATTTTAGCGAGTATCAGTTTTTTTATATGTTATCAAGAAACCGTACAGATTCTGGAATAAAACCATATGTACGAGCTACTTGCAATCCAGATGCGGATTCCTGGGTAGCTGATTTTATTTCTTGGTGGATAGATCAGGAAACAGGTTATCCAATACCAGAAAGATCAGGAGTAATTCGATGGATGGTACGAATAAATGAAGCTGTTACATGGTTTGATAGTAGGGAAGAGGCTGTACAAGGAGCAATTGAAAATGGAGTCAAGCAGAAGCAGGCAGAGACTATGCCAAAGAGCGTAACGTTTATTTCAAGCACACTACATGATAATAAAATTCTGATGAAGAATGACCCAGGGTACTTAGCCAATTTACAAGCGATGGCTCTAGTACAAAGAGAACGCTTGTTATATGGGAACTGGAAGATTAAAGCTGCCGCCGGCTTAATGTTCAAGCGAGAAAAAGCAAATATGCTAGAAGAAATGCCATTAGATGTTATAAAGTGGGCAAGAGCTTGGGATCTTGCAGCTACATCCGAAGATGAAAATGGAGATCCAGCATATACAGCAAGTGTACTGATTGGCAAGAGAAAAAATGGACGATATATTGTTGCTGATGTTATTAATCGTCGATTAAGCTCGTCAGATGTTCGAGAGATAATAAGACAGACTTGCATATCGGATAGAACAAAATACGGAAGAGTAGTTACAAGACTTCCACAGGATCCTGGACAGGCTGGAAAAGCACAAGCACAGAGTTTTTTAAAATTCTTGGCTGGGTTCATTGTTAAGTGTATTCCTGAATCCGGAGATAAGATTACGAGAGCGGAACCATTTTCGGCACAGTGGTTAGGACTTGAAGGCATGGATAAAGGAAATGTTGATATATTAGTAGCACCTTGGAATGAAGAATATTTCAATGAGTGCGAAAATTTTCCACAGTCAAAATTTAAAGATATGGTAGACGCATCTAGCTCAGCGTTTACAGAATTAGAATCAGGTAATACGATCACAGCACCAAGTAGTTTACCTGATACACGAGATAGTTACTGGACATAGGACAGACAGGAAGGAGGAACAACATTGTATGATGAAATAGGTCGCATCGGTCAAAACCGGTGGGGCGGTAGCTTTTACGAAGAATTTCTCCCAGAGTTGAGAGGTCAACGAGGAGTAAAGGTATATACAGAAATGGAATCTAACGACGATGTGATCGGAGCAATCATATTTGCGTTAGATACATTGCTTAGACAGGCACAGTTTTCCGTAGAGCCACAGGGAGACGATCAAAAGGACATAGAGGCAGCAGAGTTTGTTGAGTCTTGCATGAATGATATGCAGACCACATGGACTGACACAGTATCGGAAATCTTATCGTTTCTGGTGTATGGTTGGTCGTATCACGAGATCGTATATAAGCGTAGGTCTGGAAGGACAGGAAATCCTAAGACAAACAGCAAATATGATGATGGTTTAATCGGGTGGAGAAAGCTTCCTATCCGATCACAGGATTCTCTATATCAGTGGGAATACGATGACGAAGATAATCTTATTGGAATGACTCAGATGCCACCACCAAATTTTGGGCTTTATACGATCCCACTGGAAAAGGCAATCCATTTCAGGACCAGATCCAGAAAAGGAAATCCAGAAGGAAGGAGTATCCTGAGAAATGCTTATCGTTCCTGGTACTTTAAAAAAGGGATTCAGGAATTTGAAGGGATCGGGATAGAAAGAGATCTCGCTGGTATACCGATGGTCACACCACCAGAAGGTGTTGACTTGTATAATCCAGATGATCCCGAAGGTGCAAGATTGTTAGCATGGGCTTATAGTTTGGTAAAGAATGTCCGACAAGACAAAAGTGCTGGAATCGTGTTACCACCGGGATTTAAGTTCGAGCTTGTTTCCACAGGTGGAAGCAGACAGATTGATACGAACGAGATCATAAATCGTTATGATAGCCGCATAGCAATGACAACGCTTGCGGATTTTATTCTGTTGGGGCATGAACACACTGGATCATTTGCACTGTCCGATGATAAGACAGAGTTATTTGCTGTAGCGATTGGATCATACCTTGACATTATCTGTGAAGCGTTTAATAACCAAGCGATCCCAAGATTGATTGATCTAAACGGAGAACATTTCAAGGGGATCACAGACTACCCGAAGATGGTTCACGGAGATATTGAAAAGATCGACATGAACAAATTAGCACAGTACATCCAGACGATGGTTGGCACTGGTGTATTGATCCCAGACGACGAATTGGAAACATATGTTCGAGAAGCCGCCAATTTGCCGCCAAAGGTAGCTGACGATGAAAGATTCATTGATCCTGATAGAGAAGATCAGCAGACAAATGATCTTGGATCACAGGGAAATAATGTACACCCAGAGGACAATCAGGACGTTGCCGAAGATGATGGAAAGGTACAGGAAGCCAAGAAACGATTAGGAAGGAGCTGATTATATGTTCCTATTCCGAAAGGTTAAGAAGCGTGGATCGATGAAGCCAAATGATGTGAAAGAAGCATTAGAGAGGTTTCTTAATAGCAGCAGTCCAGAATTAACACGTTTGCTGGTCAGGTATTGGAAGGATCAGCAGACGGTTTTTACATTTAAAGAGATCAGAGAAGCTATTCAGGCTGGTGTGATCTCCAAGAAATCTGTAGAAGAATGGCAACAGGATTATTCAAAACTGGTTCATGATAAGATTGCACCAGAGATGGTTAAAGCAATGAAAGCTGGTGCTAAAAATCAAAACCAGCACAAAGGAATAGACATTGGATATAAATTTGATGCAGATCATTGGGCGGTATCTGATTGGTTGGAAAATCACACAGCTGAGCTTGTAACGAATTGTACAAGAGTACAGAAAGATGCAATTCAGTCAATGATCGATATCGGAATAAGAAAACATATGGGAACAGATGAGCTTGCAAGGTTTATCCGTCCCTGTATTGGTTTAACAAAGCCACAGACTCAGGCAGCTATGAAGTATTATGAGACGATCAAGGCAGAGTTGGAGAAGAAACACCCAAGAACAAAGCCAGAAAAGATTGAACAGATGGCAAGAGACAAGCAGATGAAGTATGCAGAACGTCAGCTCAGAGAAAGAGCAAAGACGATCGCACAGACCGAAAGAGCATTTGCCTATGAGTATGGCAGATACCAGCATACAAAGAATCTTGTCGATCAGGGTATATTACCACCACAGGACAAAAAATGGTCCGCAACGGACAGTGAGAATACATGCAGCACATGTAGAGAACTGAACGGAAAAGTTGTTGGAATGGACGAAGAATTTGCCCCAGGTAAGCTACTTCCTCCGCTTCATCCGAGGTGTAAATGCTGTGTTATGTATGTCAATTCAAAATCTATGACCGCAGCGTATGAAACAGAAGAAGATGAACTGCGAGAGTACAGCACAGAGGAAATAGAGACTCATGCTAATAAAATGTCAGAGATTGCAGACAAACATCTTGATCTTGAAAGCTCATGGAGTGGAAAGGTCGTAGTTGATGATGATTCTGGTGTTTATGGTATCCAGTGGAACGGAGATATTATAACCAGACATGAAACAGCCCCACATATTTTGTTACATGAACAGTTACACGCTAGATCAGTTACAAAATATGATCATAAAATGTATAAACAGTATGAGAACATGGAAGAGGGTTCGGTACAGTTTGCAGCACAGGAGATTAGCAAGAAAGAGAATATACAAATTCTTGAATCACAGTACGATCATATGACAGAAGCTTTAAGAAATATAAATAAAGTTGCTGGGTTATTTAAAAATGATTATGATTTTGCAATGAAGCTTATTTCTGTTCCGTTACCAGATAGGTATGACTGGCTGAATAATATGATCTATGATAAAATGATGTTATCAGGAAATATTGAAGATTATCAGAAGGTATCGCACTGGATGGAGGCTTTAGAAAATGGAAAAACATCTTGAATTAAAAGAAAGATTCGATCAGCTAATGAAACAAGATATGGATGTATCAGAACACGAACAAGAATGGTTTGAATTACTGGACGACATGCATGAATGGTTAAAGGATAAGACAATTCCGAGAAATATTCGTAGGCAGTTTGAACCTTTAGGGATGTTAGAAGTAACTATGAAAATCTGTGACGGAATCCATTATGCAAATGGAACTGGACGATATGCAAAGAAAGAAGAATGATGAAGTACAAAGCAATAGAGCAGACAGTTCAGGCAGTGCAGATCACACCTGATATTGATATGATCGCCCCTGACTGATTCACAAAGAAAATGAATACCGAAGAAATTATGATAGATCGTGTACAGAAAGACGGAGCAACAGCCGTTATAGGATGCACGGTCTATTTTAATGCACGAAGATATAAAGGCAGCAGACTTGTTGCAAGAATAGGAGACTATGTTGTAAAAGATTCAGTCGGTCGATTAAATGTAGTTCGTAAGAATGACTTTGATCGGCTGTATAAGAAGGAGGAAGCATGAGATATTTTAACGATTATATACGATCCCCAGCACAGACACAGGACAGTATACGAAAGTCCTTGAATCGAGTAGATATTACTAAGAAGGACGAAGAAAAGCAGTACGTCTTTGGATGGGCTAAGATTGCAGTCGATGAGAATGGAAATCAGCTGATTGACCGCCAGAACGATTTAATTGATCCAGAAGAACTAGAACAGACAGCATATACCTATGTAGAGTTCTATCGTGAAGCCGGAGAGATGCACGAGCGAGGCGGTGCAGGCGTTCTGATCGAGAGTATTATATTCACTAAGGAAAAGATGAAAACTCTCGGTATAGAGGAAGGTACGTTGCCTGAAGGCTGGTGGGTTGGTTTCCACATCACAGACGATGAGGTCTGGGCAAAGATTAAGGACGGAACTTATACGATGTTCAGTATTGAGGGTAAAGCAAAGCGTATTGAAGTTGAGGAGGAAGAATAATGGATAAATACATCGGTGCTAAGTTGATTCAGGCAGAACCAGAAAGAAATCCAGTCACAAAGGAGATCACAGGATACAAGGTTGTATACCCAGATGGGTACGAATCATGGTCTCCGAAAGATATTTTTGAAAAAGCATATATGAAAGTGGATGATAATAAAAATCTTCCATCTGGAGTAAGTATCGGGCCAGAAATGGTCGATGATTTTATTGCATCTACGGAGACAATCACGATGGGAGAGACAACAACAGTTGTTCGTTGTGTGCTTCGAAATGGTTTTGATATCGTGGAATCATCTTCGTGTGTTGATCCAAAGAATTACGATGAAAAGATCGGCAAAGATATTTGCATGGGAAGGATCAAAAACAAAATCTGGGAACTGTTAGGATTTTTGCTGCAACAGGCATGGCAAGGAATTAACTAGGAGATGATCTCATTCTTAAGATTAAGAAATCACACCGACAGGATGAATGGATCGTGTACAACCCTGATTGCTTTGAATTGCATCATACGCACTGTAGAAATAAAAGAGTTGCGATTGCAATTAAGAAGAATGTGGAACGTAGAAGAGTTCCGACATCCAGAAATCTAAGAACTTTGGAAAGTCACATAAGACTGACAGGGAATAAGAATTATAAAAGAAAGATTCAGAATATCATTGAGGAAGTGAAATCTGAAATGAGAAACTGAAATTTATTCTAAAATTAAGTGAAATCTGAAATGAAAATAGACCATTTTGTAAAAAATGCAAATTGGTCTATTTTTTGTGTTTGAAAATGCACTTTGCGTTTTTGAAACTCGAAAAAGTGTCGTTAGAAAGGAGGAAACATGAAAACAAAAGGAAAGACAAAGCTGGAAGATCTGGAAGTAAAAAAGATCGATGCAGTAGACATCGGAGCAGATCAGAAAGCAAATATCCTGATTAAAAAGAGAGGAGGTGCAGAAGAACCGAAGGGAAACTTTTTCAAGCGATTCTTTAATGCGTTTTGTGACAGCTTAGGAGTAAATTCAGAAGATGTCAGAAAGTCCATGGAAGATGAAGCAACATCATTTGATGATGTAATGAATGAAAAGAAGATCTACGACGTGAGGGATCAGATCTGGAATGCCTGCAACTCTCTGGAGCAGTCGATTGTGTCAATTTTACTCGATAAAGAGTGTGAGGATAAACAGGCAGCAATCGCACAGAGCATTGATCAGTTTAAGGCATTTTCGGATGATGCATCCAAGTCTTGGATCAAATTAGAACGTGCAGCAACGGATAAAGAAGATACTGTTGTTGCAGATGACTTTGAGATCGCAAAAATGCAAGAAGTCATTGAAAAATCTTGTGATCCAGAAACTATTAACAAAGAAAAAAGAGAAAAGGAGAATGAAATGGCATTTGATATTTCAAACATGACAGAGGAAGAAAAGAAAGAAGCATTAAAAGCATTACAGGATGATGCAAACAAACAGGATACTCAGAAAAGATTTAATTCTGGAGCTGGAGAAGATCAGATTCAGGAAGCAGTTAACAAAGCAATGAGTAACGCCATGGAAGATGTTACTAAGAACTTTTCTGACATGATGGCAAAGATTATGGAACCAATCCAGAAGAGAGCAGAGGAAGCAGAACAGAAGTCCTTAGAAGAAGTTGCTAAGAAGTATGAACTCTTAGGAACAAAAGCAGAGGAATTAGTGCCAGTTCTGAAATCCATGAAAGCAACATCCGATGAAGCGTATAACAACTTCATTGCATCCATGGATAACAACCTTGCGGTAATTCAGAAATCAGGTCTGTTTGAGGAAATCGGTAAATCTGGTGGAGCTCACACAGGAAATGACGATACAGAAGGTGTTGCAAAGATGAACGCAAAGGTAGCAGAGATCAAGAAATCTATGCCGAACTTAACGGATGCACAGGCACAGGATATCGTCATGCAGAATGATCCTGAATTAAGAGCAATGTTCGACAAATAAGAAAGGAGGTACAGAGAAGATGGCAAACAGAACATATGAATACAATCCGATCAATGCTAGCCCAGTGATCGTTGCTACAGCTGGAGAAAATCTTAAAACAGCTGCAGCAGTCTTATTAACAAAAGATGGAGCAAAACTTCCTGAAGCTGGAAAGAAAGCAACAGGAATTGTGATCCTTGAAAATGAGACAGTAGCCAAAGGCGATGATATTACTGTTCAGATCAGAAATCAGGGCATGTGGACCGCTGGTGCAGCGTTTGATTCTGGAGATTTCCTTGCTGTAGATGCAGAGGGATTTTGTCAGAAGGCAACCACAGGGCAGTACATTTTAGCTATGGCACTTGCACCGGCAACAGCAAAAGGAGATATCGTAAGAGTTGCGATCATCCATGCTGGATACGAAGCGTAAATAAAGGAGGAATAGAATAAATGAGCACAGGACATAATAACGCAGCAGCAATCGCAGTTGATATTGCGAAAGGCTGGAAACCTAATTATTACTTAACTAACATGGCAATGAGCTATTTTCAGGCACCGGGAATGAACGTTGCACCAAGTATCTTTCCAATCCTTCCAGTACAGGCAAGTACAGGAAATTACTACATTTTCAACAAAGAAGAGATTGCAAAAGATCAGGTAAGAAGAAAGCCTAAATACGGCAAAGTAGATCCAGCTGTATTTTCTCACTCAGATGGTACTTACAAATGCGAGGTAGATCAGGTTATTGTCGGTGTAGATAACATCACATCTCTGGATTATCAGAGAACAGGAGCACCAGCAACGATTGATCCAAGACGTGCAAAGGTAAGACAGATTTCGGAGCAGATGAATTTACATCTTGATATGATCTTTGCAAACAAGTTTTTCAATGCTAATGCATGGGGAAATGTTAAGACAGGAGAAACAACAGCTTCAACATCTAAACAGTTCGTGCGTTTCGACGATGCCAATGCTGATATCGTAGGTGCGTTTGACGATATGAAACAGGAAATGCTTTTAAACGGACGTAGATTACCAAACAAATTATGCTTAGGATATAAGACATTTAAAGCAATCAAGAATCATCCACAGTTCTTAGATCGAGTTGTTGGTTCAGGATCAACACCAAACCCAGCACTTGTAGACGAACAGGTAATTGCAGCGGTCCTCGGCTTTGAAGAGGTTAAAGTATTGTATTCAACATATAATGCAGCAGAGATCGGTCAGAAAGCCGATATGAAGTTTGTCTTTGACGACAGCAGTGCATTAATGACTTATGCACCAAAAGAAGTATCTTTGGAAGAACCATCCGCCGGATACATTTATACATGGGATATGTTAGGAAACGGACAGTGGATGGCTACATCACAATTTGACGGAGAAGGTGGAACTCATACAGAGTTCATCGAAGGACTTATGGCAACAGATATGAAAAAGACTTCCGATGATCTCGCAACATTCTTAACAGGATGTGTAGCTGAGTAGGAGGTGCTTAGTATGAATTATGTTGCATTAAAGCCAGTCAAATTTTGCGGTAGGCAGTATAAGGTCGGAGAAATTGTTCCAGAGGGTGTCGTAGATGAACGACGCTCTCTTTTCTTAAAGAAGTCTGGACACATTGCAGAAGCAGCAAGTGTAAATGGAGCAAATACAGAGAATTTAAGTGTTAACCCTAACACTTTATCAATTCCGTTATTACAATCTAAGCACGAGCTTGCAGTGAACGCACAGCAGTTATTACAGTTCTTTGCCACAATTCAGAAAACAATGGAAGAGGCAAAAATTGAGATTGCGACCATGACAGAGGAAGATACACCGATCTTACAGCTGTTACATGAGATTGATTCCAGAAAAGGAATTAAGGCAGCAGTTGAAACAAGACTTGCTGATCTTTCCGTTGATACTGATATTAATCAGGAATCAGAAGCAGTAGAAGAAACCGAAGAACCAGCAGAACAGCCGGAAGGTGGCGAGGAGAATGACGTATAACTATTTTCCAGATGAGATCAATACAAATGATGTTATGAAGATGCGGTTCGAATTGGCGGATACTGATGTATCAAAGGATGAAATGTCAGCTGCACTTTCCGATGAAGAGATCACAGCTGTATTAGAGCAGTATCCGGACAATTTTAAGATGGCAAAACTGAAATTGCTAGAACATATGATGTTCAAATACGGACAGGACGTAGACAACAGTGTTGGTCCTGTCTCTTTTAATTTTGGTAATCGAATGAATTTCTGGAAACAGCTTTATGATGATCTGAAAAAAGAAATTGCATCTTCCAGTGTTGGAATCAAGCCGTATGAGAATGAAAAACGAGAGTATTTTTACGTTGGAATGATGAATCATCCTGGAGGTGGACGCTTTTGAAAATGACATCAATCGGTAGACCATATCAATATATGCAGTCTTTCCGTGTTTACTGGCAGGATACAGAAGTCATGGACGATGGCATGGTTGTAAAGGGCGATGAAAAAGAAGCCCCTGATGCGATCATAGACGGTATACTAGCCGAAGCAGATATGAAGACAATGGAAATCTGGAAACAAAACCAGACTCCGATCAGTCATACGATTGTGTCTTACCATCCAGTGGTTAAGCTAAGTAAGAACGATGTGTTACTGCTTGGCGATGATCCGTGCCATGATCGTAAGTTTATCGTGAAGGGTACAAAAGATCCAGCTGGAACAGGGCAGTTTTCCATCTATTATGTATTAGAAAGAAGTGATACAGATGGGCGTAGAAGCTGAATTTCAAGCATGTGCAAAGAATCTTGATGAAAGTATCAAAAGAGAGATGATGCGAAAGGGTGCAATGGCAACAAACACCCTTAGAAATATTGAGATCGAAGTATTGTCGAAAGGCGGTTCTGGAAAGAAATACAAACGGCTTCCGAATAGATCATCCGCACCGGGAGAAACACCAGCACCACAGTCTGGAAAGTTACGTCAGGACTGGGATGATCAAACTCTGATTGAAGGAGATCAAGTTACAAGCCGGATAAAAAGTAATTCAAAACACGCTGAATGGCTGGAAGGTGGCACAAAAAAGATGGCAAAACGACCATTTATTGATCCAATTAAGAAGAAAGCAGAGCCGGAGATTGTAAAGATCTTCGGTTCAGATTTTGAGGTAACTCTATGAAAGAAATAATTTTCAAGTACTTAAAAAGACTGAATATTAACGGATTGGCTGCGTTCAAAAATGGACCAGCAATATTTTTGGATCAGGCACCTGATGATTCTGATTCAAGGTGGGATGGTTCGCAGTATGGGCGTATCATCTATGGGCTGAATCTGAAAGATGATTCAGAGCGTAAGGTTTCTGGAACGATGGAGATTGCAATAGCGTATCTGTTTAATAATCAAGGATATAAGAACTTGCTTGAAGCGAAGAAGATCCTGAAAAAAGCGTTTGAAGGAGTTTTCTTGACCGATGAAGATACAACGATTTCTCTTGTATGGAGAAAGTCAGAATCATTTCAGGAAGCAATCGAAGGGCAAATGGATGTAGAAGTATGTGGATCAGTGTTGACATTCGATGCATATGCTTTTCCAAAACATTCATACCTTCCGCTGGATGCAGTCGGTTCTTTGGCAAAGCACATTGATGAGAACTGGAACGTGACAGTGATCAATAACACGGAACTTGACGAAATCTGGAAGCCGGATGATGAAGAAGTGGTTGTTTATACTAGACTGGATTCTATGCAGCCAGGAACGTTCCCATCGACATATGCTTGTACATGGTTTACAAACAACATCAAGGTACATGTGATCTCCGGATCGGATGTAAATGCTGATCAGTTTGTTATGAACTTGCTGCAAGATTTACAGGAAAGAGAGCGGTTCGTTATGAATGATGGATCGCCGTTTTTTGTAAATCAGCTGGCATACAGCACGAAACTTGATCCATTAAAAGATGGACAGGTAACGGTAAGAGGTCAGTACGGAAAGCTACGAGATGTTGAAACAGTCGATGAATTAAAGACAATTACGATAAGTTAGGAGGAAACAATGGCAGAAAAGAAAGACGAAACAAAAACAGTGCCAGAAGTTACTTATACTGTGGATGAATATGCAGAAAATCCACAGGTGTTAGGAGTATCACAAGATATTATCCGAACAGCATTTGCAAGGGCAGGTGTTAAAGAAGCAACGCAGAGCACAGCAAAGAAACTTGTAGATACATTTAAGAAGAAGGAGGTATAAGAACTTGTCCGGATTATTTTTAAAAGGCGAGAAAAAGGAAAGAGCTGGAGTTTATCGCAGACATGAGCAGATCACAAATAATGGTGTAGCATCCGCAATGAACGGAGTTTTCTGTATTCCGGTTCATGCAGATTTTGGTCCAGTTGGAGAGATTCAGAAGATCACATCAAAGAGTGATCTTCTTTCACTTTATATGGAGAGTGGAACGATCGATGCAGCGGTAAAACTGTTTGATGCAGGTGCTAACACGGTATATCTTTACCGTCTTGGAACTGGTGGTAAAGAAGGAAGCCTGTCCTTACAGACAACCACAGCCACAAATGCAGTTACATTAAAGACAAAATATCCAACCGCTTTGAAATTCTCCGTAACTGTAAAACAGAAATTAGGAGATGAAACGACAAAAGAGTGTTCCGTTTACAATGGGGCAACACTTGTTGAGAAAGTAAGCTTTATTGCTGGTGCGGATGTAAATGAGGCTGCAAATCTGGTGGAAGCAATGAAAGACAGCAAGTATTTATCCGCAGAACTTGTTTCTGGAGCATCCGGGATCATGCAGACGGTTGCACAGCAGGCTTTGGCTGGTGGATCAGCACCGGCAGTCACAACAGAAGATTACAGCAATGCGTTTAATGCATTCGAAACTTATGCTTGGAATGTACTGGTGCTTGATACAGTCGAAGAAGATGTTAAAGCATTAGCGAAGACATACATGGAAAGAATCCATTCAAACGGTGCATTGGGTGTTTGCGTACTTGGAGAAGCGGCAGGAAAGTCACTTGCTACAAGAAAAACGAATGCAAAATCCTATAATGCACCATATTTTATTTACTGCGGTAGCGGATATTATAATACTGCCGGAGATAGGGTGGAAGGATATCTTGCTGCAGCAGTTCAGGCAGGTGTGATTGGATGCAAAGATTCAAGTACATCAATTGTACATACAGAGATTCCAGATGCGGAGTCATGCATTGAACAGCTGACGAATGAACAATATGTCGATGCGATCAAATCTGGATTGCTTCTTTTGTCAGAAGGACAGGAAGGACAGGTCTGGTTTGATTCAGGAGTGAACACATATACAGTTCTGGATGAGGACGATGACGAAGGATGGAAGAAGATCAAACGTACAGCTGTCCGTTATGAAGCTTTTGACCGTATCAATCGTACATTAGAACCATTGATCGGTAAGATCAGCAACAATGCAGCAGGCGTTGATAATGTAATTCAGGAAGCTAAAAAAGTACTGGCTGAAATGAACAGAGAAGGAAAGATCTTAGATACTTACGAATTTTATGAGGATACAGAAAATCCACATGCAGCGGATTATGCATACTTTATTATCCGCATTGATGACGTTGACAGCATGGAAAAGATCTACTTAACATATCAGTTCCAGTATATCGCACAGTAGGAGGTGTTATATAGATGAGTGGAAAAGGTTTTGATACTAGAAAACTGATGACAGGAAAAGACGGAAAGCTTTTTATCACACTTGATGGAGTTTCCATCTGGTTTGCATCCGTGGAAGAGTTCGCAGTCGGAATGAATTTTTCAAACGTAGATTTCCATCCGGCAGGAGATGTACAGACATATGGAGTTCCAGACAGTGTTAAATTTACAGCATCGTTCACTGAAGCTGTAGTAAGAGATGATCTGACGATCGTACCAATGCTGGAAGCGATTAAAAATGGGAAAATTCCTACATTCAGTTTACAGGGCGGTGTTACAGAACCACTTGCTGGTGGCGAAAGTAAATATCTGTTAGATGAATGTATTCCTGATGGAGATACAAACATTCTGGAAGTAAAACCGGGAGAAATCATCAAGAGACAGTGCCAGTTTATTGTTAACAGTGTACCAGATTGTATTAAATCATTGGCAGTATAAAGAAAGGATAAGAAAATGGCAGAGAAGAAAACAAATATCAATGTAACAGAAGAAAATGAAATGGATCTTATCACTGGTCTGTTAAAGGCAGCAGAGTATAAGACAGAGGTAAGCCAGACATTAAATATTCAAAGAAACGGACAGAAATTGTTTAAATTCGATATTCGTCCATTATCTTTTGATGAAATCACTGATTGCAGAAAGAGAGCAACAACTTATATGCCGAATCCGGGTGGAGCATCACTTCCATTAATTGAGAAAAGCGTAAGCAATGCAGATTACATGGCATGGCAGATTTACATTGCAACAGTTCCGGAAAGTGATGGAACAAAATTCTGGGATAATCCAGCATTAAAAGAAGGACTGAACAAAGCTGGTCACATGGTTATGACACAGGCAGAGATCATTAAGGAAATTCTTACAGCTGGAGAACTTGAAGCAGTCAGCGACAAGATCGAAGAGTTATCCGGCAGTGGTACAAATGTCATTGATTATGCAAAAAACTAATTAAGTCCAGTCCGTTAGCTTCTCTGCTTGCAGAAAATTATTTACGGACTGGAATGTTGCCATCAAAAGCCCTTGATCTCCCAGAAGGAGAGAGGGCTTTTATCTTTGCAGCACTTATAACAGCTATGGAAGGAGGCGATGCATAAATGGCAAACAAAGAAATTGTGATCGATGTTGTATCGGAATATTCCGACCATGCGTCTTCTGGCCTACAGCAAACAGGGAAGAATGCAGAGAAAGCATCACGAGAGATGGACAAGCTTGGAAAGAAGCGTGCAAAGCCAAAATTAGGACTTGAAGATAAAGCAAGTCCAGTCCTTGACAAGTTTGGTAAAAAGGGAGACGGGCTCGGTAAAAAGACCTGGACTCCAAAACTTGGATTAAAAGACACTGCAACAGCAGGGATCAAAAAAGCTATGAGTGCTGGTATGAGTTTTGGTAGAAAGACTTTTTCAGCAGTCCTAAAAATCAATGACAAGGTAACAAGTCAGATCAAAAAAATCCCAAGTGTTATATCTAAGATCAAGAATTCTATATTTTCACTAAAAACTTTGGCTGGTGGAGTTATGACTGGAATTGCTGCAAAGAAATTGATAGCTGATCCAGTATCATTAGCAGACGAATTTCAGACATATCAAATTGGCTTTGAAACAATGCTGAAATCTAAAAAGAAAGCTACGAAGTTTATGGATAGTGCGAAGAAATTTGCATCTGTTACCCCGTTTGATACATCAGCAGTAGTGTCAAATGCACAAAGGATGCTGGCTTATGGATTCTCTGATAAAGACATTATTCCTGACCTGACGAAGATTGGTAATGCATCCGCAGCACTTGGAGCTGGAGAAGAGGGTATCTCTCGAGTATCCAGAGCTTTAGGTCAGATGAAAACAAACGGAAGATTGAACGCAGAGGACATGAATCAGCTGACAGATGTCGGTATAAACGCATGGAAGTATCTTGCTGATGCAGAGGGTAAATCCATAGCCCAGATCAGAGAAATGTCTCAAAAGGGCGAAATCAGTGGAGACAAAGCAGTTAAGACAATCCTTAATGGGCTGAAAAAATTTGACGGAATGATGGACAAAACATCTAATTCGACGGTTTCTGGATTAATGTCAAATATTAAAGATACGTTCGACATAAACATTGTTTCTAAATGGGGAAAAGGTCTCCAGAAGGGAGCAACGAAAGGTTTAGGAGAATTTGCAGACTATCTTGATAAATCCGATGCAAAACTAAAAGAAGCTGGAACATCACTTGAAAAACTTGGAGAGTATGCAAGTACATCTGTATTCAAGGGACTTGAAAAGGCTGGAGATAAGATCGACGATCTTATTAGTATGCCAAAATTCCAAAATGCTTCAATCGGTGGCAAGATTAGTATTGCTTGGGATGAACTGATTGTAAATCCGTTTTCTAAGTGGTGGGATTCTAAAGGAAGACCGGCGATCGTTAAAAAGATTACTGGGATTGGAAAAGATATTGCAAAAGCTGGTGGAAACTGGTTCAAGGAATCTCTTAAGGATCTGTTACCAGGCGGAGATAAAGCTGGTATCGCAGATTATTTAGCTGGATTTCTTGGATTATCTGGAGGACTAAAGCTGTTTAAAGGTGGAAAAAGTCTATACGATCAGATCACTGGCGGTTCTGGAAGTGGAGGAAAAACAAATCCTTTGGGAGATTCTATTGGAACAATCAATGTGTCCGCGGCAGTTGTAAATGTGAACGGAGGAATTGGAAACGGAAATTCTACAATATCGGGAACAAATCCGACAGGTAATAAAGAAATCTGGTTACCAGAAAGCGTAAAGCGAAAAATGCAACAAACTGAACCGAAAACACCATCTGGACCGACAAGGACACCGGGTGGCTTGTTTGGTTTAGGCGGTTCTGGTGTCACGCTGAAAAATGGAGAAACCGTAGCTGCCACTGGATGGAAAGCATGGCTTGGAAATCTAGGCGTAAAACTTGGATCAGGTGCAGCGACCGCTGGTGGAGCAGCAGCCGTTGGAGGTGCATCTTTATTAGGTGGAGCTTTAGGGATTGCAGGAATAGGAAGTGCAGCTGGTAATATTTATAACGCAGTGACCTCAAAAGATTCAGCCACGAAGAAGAAGGAAGCCTATAGAGGTGGCACGAAACTTGGAATGGTTGGAGGTGGTGCAGCCGCCGGAGCAGCCATAGGAGCTGCCTTTGGTGGTGTTGGAGCAGTTCCGGGAGCATTTATTGGTGCTGGAATTGGTGGAATTGGTGCAATCACAAAAGGAAATAAGTTCGGCGACTCCCTTAGAAAGTTTGTATCCAGCCGAAAGAATGCACTGAAAAACAGTAATTCTATGACGGCAAAGAGTCAGGAATATTGGAAATACAGTAAAGACAGTATTAGCAGTGTTAATCCAAAAGGAGCAAAATACAAAGAACTGGCAAGTTCCGTACAGAAAGCTTACGAGGAGAATAAGAAAAACACAAAACAAACGAATGTTGGATCAAAGACGACAAAGATTTTTTCAGGTGCTACGAATGCAGCTGGTGGAAAAGTCAGCAGCTTAGGTGGAAAGTCCGCAACAGCTGGAGGAATGCTGGGAACGATGGGTTCTATGTCGCTTGCAGCTGGTGGCAACTTACAAAGTGCTGGAAGTTCCGCATTATCACTTGCAGGTGCTTTAGCATCCGCAGCCTCAACGATTGCATCCGCAGCAAGTACAACCGCTGCACAAGCAAGTGCGATCAAAAGTATTACTAGTGGAAGTTATCTAAGTAATAGCGGTTCTTCAAAATCTGGTAAAAAGAAAACAAGCAAAAAGACATCATCCGCACCGAAAGTACAGACAGCCTTACCGAAAAATGGAAAGTTCTTTCATAATGCGAAGGGTAGTCTGGTCAGAGGTCATATCGTTTCTGAATTAGGAGAAGAAGGAAACGAAATGGTCATTCCACTTTCTAGACATAGAAGCCGTGCATTATCTCTCTGGAATCAAGCAGGACAGATTTTAGGCGTTACAAAGCATGCCAAAGGTGGACTTGTTGGAGGATCATCCGGATCTGGAAAAGCTTCGTCTGGTAGCAGTCAGCCAGTGATCAATGTTGGTGGTATTACGATCAGCGTCAATGCATCTGGAAATGACGGCATAGTTGATGCTATCAAAAACTCTAAAGGAGAGATCGCAGATGCTATTATGCAGGCGATCGCAGATGCAATCGGATCAACGGCAAGTAACAGAACAGCGGAGGTAATGTAAATGGACATATATATTACTGGAAAAAATTCAAAAGGGAATGATCAGAAGATACAAATTCCGATCATTCCTGAAGAAATTGAATCATCAATCGAAGGTAAGTTTGCAGAATATGATATCTATAAATTAGGTCAGGTCAGTGTTCCGAATGGTAAAAATCTTTCAGAACTAAGCTGGGAATGTTTTTTTCCCGGAGAAGCAAGAAAAGGCATGAAATTTGTTCGTAAGTGGACTGATCCAGCAACCTTAGATGCACTGATGAAATACTGGGCTAAGTATGGGAAAGTGGTAAATGTCTGTATTACAGGAACGAAGATCAATGTTGATATGCGTGTTTCAGAATACGATTCTACGGTCAAAAGCCTGAATGATTATTACTACACGGTAAGATTTATCGACTACGAAAAAATAAGTGTTTCCTCAACGAAAAGAAGTACCAAAACCACAAAGAAAAAGGTCAAAGTAAAGAAAGGACAAACATTACGGAAACTTGCAAAAAAATATCTTGGGTCCAGTAAAAAATACAAGGTTATTTATAATGCAAATAAGAAACTGATTGATTCTAGGAATAAAAAGGAACGTAAGAAACATCCAAAGAAAAAGATCAGCAAATATACGATCTATAAAGGACAGGTGCTTGTGATTCCTGTTCCAAGCAGTAAATCAGTTTCTAATTCCAAGGTTGAGGAATTAAAGAAAGCAATGAATAAAGATGGCTACTCGAAGCTGAAAGTTGATAAAAAGCTGACATCTTCGATGAAATCAGCCATGAAAAAGATCAAGATCCGAACCGGAAGAAAAGGACAGGTCGTAAAATTTGTGCAAAAAATGGTAGGAGTCAAACAGGATGGTACTTGTGGATCTAAGACAGTATCAGCAATAAAAACTTACCAACGAAAGCATAAATTGACAGTAACCGGTGTCGCTGATTATAAAACACTGTTAAAAATGATAGGAGGATAGGAAGATATGCCGAGTTTAGGAAATCCACTGTATAAAGCGGTTGTAAAGACAACATCGGGGCAAGAATATGATCTATACAAGCTGAAAGTTATACTGGACTTGACAATATCTGATGATCCTGATTCGCTGGCAAAGGAAGTCAGCTTAACAGTAATGAACGCTGCGAAAAATGGTGTAACACTTGCGACATTGATTCAGCCATCAGATCGATTATACATATATTCGAATGTTGGACATGGAGATTTTGAAGTATTTCGAGGCGTGATCTGGGATCGAGACAGGGTTACCGATACAGAAAAAAAGGTAACATTTACAGCCTATGATTACTTGATTTATATGATGAAATCCCAAGATTATTTTTATTATAAAAAAGGTCTCAGCACAAAGGAAATTGTAAAAAGAATCTGTACTGCATGGAAGTTGAAACTGAAATACAGTTACGGATCAATCAAAAACAAAAGGATCAAACCAGTGCAAAAGAACATTGGAGATATGATAGTATATGTGCTGAACAAAGCGAAAAGTAAACTTTCCAGCCGATATATTTTTACGATTGAAGGAACTACAGTGATTGTCAAGTATGCCAATACTAATACAACGATTTATAAGATTGAGGAAGGAAAGAATGTAATCTCCATAGAGGTAAAAGAGACAATGGATGATATCGTTACAAAGATAAAGATCTACGGAGAAGCTAAGAAAAAGTCAATCCCTAAACTTGCATCAGTATCTAAGAATACATCGAAGTTTGGTACGATCCAAGAAGTCATGGATAAAGACAAGAAGGAGAAACTTTCAAAAATAAAGAAACAAGCACAAAAGAAATTGAAGAGCAGTGCAAAGGTCAAGTATGAATATATAGTAACGGCGATCAGTAATCCGAAGATAAAACGTGGAGACACCGTTTATGTTGGATGTGGTACCGCTGGACTGAAAGGAAATAAAACAGTAAAAAGTATTACGCATGATTGTGTTGCTGGTACGATGGACGTTGTTTTTTACTAAAGGAGAGTTTTATGCAGAGAAATGGAAGAAAAAATTTTATCCGGGCAATCGAACAGATTTCTAAAGGAAACCAAAGTGCAGCGGATGTTGTTGCAGAACTTGGAACTATGAAAGACGGAGGGATTCTTCCTGACTCTTATCCAGAAAGTGCAGAACCTGATGACGATTTTTTGATGTTATCTGATGCAAAAGTAAGTGATGGCGATCGAGTATTACTGATCTGGACAGATGCAGATGAAATCGTTGTGATCGGTAAAGTGGAAGGAGATGAAGAAGATGCCGGATAATCTTTTCCCAGAGGAATATGAAAATGAAGAAGAATATTTTGAAGATGAAGAGAATGAAGGAACTGAGGAAGAAAATACAGAAGAAGAGGAAGATGCAGGTTATAAACCCAGCATCTTTTTTGATTTTGATACTGGAGACTTTGTTACGCTTCACGATGGAAAATTAAAAGAGGCATCCGGGTTCGAGGCGTGGGTGCAATGGTGTTACAAAACGATCATGACACAAAGATACGCTCATGAAGGATATTCCACCGACATTGGGATTGACTATGAAAGTGCCTTGCAAGCGGATAGCCGTGAAGAGGCAGAAAGCATTTTACAAAGAGAAATCGAAGAAGCATTGATGGCTGATCCGTCCGAAAGAACTTTGTACGTTGGGAATATTATGTTTCAATGGGAAGCAGAACATTGTCTTGTAACAGTACAGGTGCAGGGTATTGATGGAGATATAGAAATACAGACACAATTTGAAAGTGAGGTGGTCTAAAAATGGCATTGGAAGCAGAAGAACTAGAATTGCCAGATTTCTTGAATAATTCGAGTGAAGAGGAAATCCATGAAAAGATGCTTAGCAATCTTCCAGAAGATATTGATAAATCCGAAGGCGGTTTTCCTTGGGATTTTACACGTCCGACAGCGATTGAGATAGCAGAGCTAAAAGAATATGTGCTTGTGGAAGTATTGAAAAGTCTTTCGCCGGTAACCTGTGAAGAATCTTACCTATTGGATTACCACGCTGATGGAAGAGGTCTTGTACGAAGAGAATCGGTAAATGCAACAGGATATGTGACTGTTACAGCAAAAGCCGGTCTTGTTATTCCTTTAGGATATGGTTTTTCTACAGAAGCAGATGACGAAGGAAATACGATAGATTTTGTAACAACAGAGGAAGTTACGGTCGATTCTCTTGGAAATGCAAAGATTCCAATCGAGGCAGCAGAAGGAGGATCTGCAAGCAATGTTGGAGTAAATACGATCGTATTACATACTGGAGATGAGACAGGAGAACTGCTCGATGAAATAATCTCTGTTACAAATGAGGAAGCTGTTACAGGCGGTTTGGATGAAGAGGACGATGATACTTTAAGAGAACGAATTGTTGAGTATGATCGAAGCCATGACATTTCCTATGTTGGGAATGTGGCAGACTATAAACGATGGGCATTGTCAGTTCCCGGTGTTGGTGCAGTTACTGTGATACCAGCAAAAGATGACTCTGGAATAATCAAGATCATCTTAATGGATCAGAACGGAGTACCAGCATCGAAGCAGATTCAAGATGCTGTGTATGATTATATTATGCGTCCAGATAGTGAATCAGATCGCTTAGCACCGCCCAATGCTGTATTAGAGATAACGGCTCCTGAAACAGTAGTAGTTAACATATCAGCTGTGGTTTATTTGAGAGAAGCAGAAATTGGCGATGTGCAGAATGATTTGAAAGCTGCACTTCAGTCATATTTGTTAAATGTTTCATCGAATGATAGTGCGGTTAGAATATCAGCGATCAACAGTATCCTTGGATCTGTATCAGGTATCTATGATTATGACAGTGTACAAATCAATGGAGTGTCAAAAAATGTAGACCTTGAATCTGGACAAATGCCGGTTTTAGGAATAGTAACAATAACGGAGGGATGATACTATGTGGTATAAAACAGACCTTATGGAGCAAATCCTGACGAGTGAAAGTGCAAAACAAATGATTGACTATGTATCGCCGATTTATGGGAAATCAAGAATCGGACTTTGGCTGTTCCAAGTGATCGGACTTGAGATAGATGACGTAAAAACAATATGTGAAGATATATTTGATCAGATATTTGTTGATCGTGCTACATGGGGGCTCCCTATTTGGGAAAAAGAATACGGAATAACGCCGCTTCCAGATCAGACGATTGAGCAGAGAAGAACACAGATTTTGCAAATGAGGATAAAAAGGCCTTTGAATCCTAAAAGGTTTGAAAAGATCATAGAAGCTTTGAGCGGTGTAGAAACAAAGCTCATAGAAAATACAGCAAAAAATACATTTCAAGTCAATCTTTATGGCGAAGTAAATAATTATGATGAAGTAGTAAGAAGAATTGATAAATTGAAACCAGCACATTTATTGTGCGATATTCGTGTTTCATACGTTATAGAATCAGAGACGGCATTGAATTATGCGATTGTTTCAGGATCTTGTGAATATTCTTCTTCGATCGTTAGTGAGGTATAAAATCATGTGGGAAAATACAGTAATTACAAATGCAGGTATTGAATTATTAAAGAATGCCTTAAGCGGAGGAACAATAACAGTAACAGCGATCAAGTCTGGTGCTGGTAAAGTTGACGTTAGTGCTTTGAAAAGTCAGACGGCGGTATCATCAATTAAGCAGTCTGGAACAGTACAGGGCGTGACAAAAACAAACGAAACAATTAAGATAGGAGTATTGTTTTCAAACGCTGGTTTATCTGCCGGATACAGCATGACACAGCTTGGAATTTATGCAAAAGGATCAACCGGAAGTGAAGTGTTGTTTGCGATTTCTCAAAGTACAACAGGGAAAGAAGTTCCGGCAGAATCGGCTATGCCGTCATGGTCGTTAGTACATAATTTTTACATCAAGCTTAATAATGATGTAACAATGACAGCAACGGTTGATCCAGAAGGGTACGTTACATTTGAAACTATGCAGACAGCGTTAAATACGCATACAGGAAACAAGAGCAACCCTCATAGTGTTACTAAGTCGCAAGTAGGTTTAGGGAACGTTCCGAACGTAGCGACAAATGATCAGACACCGACATATTCAGATGCAACAACTCTTGTGACTTTATCAAGTGGCGAGAAAATATCTATTGCATTTGCAAAGATTAAACTTGCAATTACAACTCTGATTAATCATCTTGCGAATAAAAGTAATCCCCACGGAGTTACTAAAAGCCAAGTTGGATTAGTCAATGTGGAGAATAAAAGCAGTGCTACAATCCGTGGAGAATTAACCAAAGGTAATGTAACGACAGCCATTGGTTATACGCCAGCAAATCAGACTGACATGACGAATGCACAGAATGCTATTACGCAGCTAAATTCTGAAAGAGCATTTTTATCAAAAGTATTTTCTGGAACAAGCAACAAAAT
>OIZU01000081.1_pt1 | contig 102236 bp, 98 predicted proteins | sample 1588661 | NCBI WGS metagenome assembly OIZU01 (sample SAMN03283257) | human gut metagenome | biome: human-associated habitat; material: feces | host: Homo sapiens | place: USA | collected 2013 | reverse complement strand
TTAACAGCGCCAGCGACTCTTCGTTAGAGCTGATTCCTCCGTCAAAATCACGAACTGTTGCCCACACTTCAATATTGGATTGATGCGCATAATTTACATACTCTGATGAAGATATCGATTCCAGATTTCCTTCCGTATCTTTCACGTGATACCATGTCGGCGCAATCGTTGTCAGCCCCTTCGTTGCTGCAATTTTCTCCAACACGGTACTGTTCGCCGTACTGTTTGTCACATTATGCCATACCATATTGATAGTATAGTCTTTCTTAATATTGGTAAAATCCGGCTCTTCAAAATCAGTATCAACCACTTTCTTTTCTTCTTTTTTCAGAGCTGACTTCTTCACATAGCCGATGAAGCCATCTTTTGTTCTGACTTTTCTCCAGTTATCCTCATTTTCAATAACTGTAACTTCATCTTTCTTCTTAAGCTCTGTCAATACCGGGCTCTTCACACCACCTCGATAGCGGACCTGCGTGTCTTTTTTCACGGTTGCAACGGTTGTTTCTCCCCATTCACTCACGATCATGACACGACTTGGATTATCATATACTTCGTATTCTATTCCTGCATACTGCTTAATAAAATCTAATGCAATGTATGCCGTACTTCCCTCTGTTTTCAGAATGACATAATCTTCACTCTTCTTATCCTTAGATACTTGATAGTCTTTACTTCCAACCTCTACTGTAACCATATCCTTTGGAAGCGTATACAATAATTTATTTTCCTTGGCATCCCAATAGAATCTGCTGCTGATATGATCTCTTACGGTCTCATACTGGACATATGCTTTGCCATCTATAATTCTTCCGTTCGGCTCCACAACCTCGTTGTTCACTGTAATAGCTAGCTGGCCTTCTTGTTTTATTCCATAATACTTATTCAAATCTGCCTGTTCTTTGGAAGGACTGTATCTCTTCCACACAAACACACCTGCTACTATCAGAAGCAATAATATGATCATAAGCGTTGTCCGCACCATAAGATACACTTTTCTTCTTCTCTTAGACTGCGGGCGTCTTTTCTTTGCCTTAGAATAATTGGAAGGACGACTTCCTGACGGACGTTTTCCTGATGGTCTGCTGCCATTCGGACGCTCTCTTGTCGGGCGTTCTCCTGATGGTCGACGACCAGATGCTCGGCCTCCTGACGGTCGACTTCCTGACGGTCGACTTCCCGCCGGACGTTTATTTTCTCTCTCCTCCATGTTGCACCTCCTGTTAGACCTTATTATAACAAACCATCCGGATTACGTCATTATTTATTTCGACATTTTCTTACATTTGAGGGGTATTTACAGCCTTTTCTTTGTTTCTACATTTTGAAAACACAATTCTTCTACATCTCCCTTATCATTTAATACATAATCCCGCATATAAACGACGTCTTCCCGCATCGTATGAGCCTGCACGATCTGCATGGGACTTGCGGGCAGACCATCCAGCAATATATCCACTCCCCTTTTTTCATAACCTGCCAATTCCGTAAACAGGCTGCGGATCTGCTGCTCTTTCTGGTCTCCCATAGGATTCCTCCTTTTAAAATGCCTGTATCCAGACAACCATATTCCTGCCGGTTTAAGACCTTATAAGGAACTGCTGTGATACACTTAAAAGATAGTTCTGCATTATAATCATACCTATATATTTTTTTAATTTACGTAATTTTTAATTCACATGATTTTTGATTTAATTTTGAGATATCTGTGCCTGACGCAGCACATTTGACTGTTTTACTATCTGATTGTTCGATTCATAATTGAAATAAAGATTTTGATTTTGTTCTAAGAACATAGTTATCTGGATAAACTATCTTTTAGTATCGTTATTATAGCCGATAGTTATTTTAAACGCAAGTCCTTTTTCAATTTATATTATTTTTATTTAACATACGGAATGTTCTATGCTATACTAAACTAGAAGGAAGTGATGATTATGAAGATTGAGAAGATCAATGACAACCAGATACGTTGTACACTTACACACGCTGATCTGGCCGAGCGTCAGCTCCATTTAAGCGAACTGGCGTATGGAACCGAGAAAGCAAAGTCACTTTTCCATGATATGATGCAGCAGGCAGCCTTTGAATTCGGATTTGAAGCAGACGATATTCCGCTGATGATCGAGGCCATTCCGGCTTCTTCGGATTCAATCGTTCTGATAATTACTAAAGTTGAAGATCCGGAGGAATTGGATACACGATTTTCCAAATTTGCGCCATCACAGGAGGGCGATTCTTCCGAGAAGCGATATGAAGCGTTAGACAAATTAGAAGGAGCCGACTCTTTACTGGACCTTCTTGGCAAAGTAAAAGAGAAAATGGAGACTAAGGACACCGCACCACCAAAAAAAGTGCAGGAGAAACCGTCAAATAACGCAGCTCTTCGTCTCTTTTCATTCGGAACGATGGATCATGTACTCCTGGCAGCCCGTCTGCTTGACAGGATGTATCATGGTTCCAATACCTTATATAAGGATCCGGCAGAAAATATATTCCTTCTTGCCCTCACCAAATCGGAGCATACCGACAATGATTTTAATCGAATCTGTAATATGCTGACCGAATACGGAACTATGGAAAAGGCATCAGGTGCAGAACTTGCTTTTCTCGAAGAACATTGCGAAGTTATGATTGAACATGACGCGATCAAAAAACTCGCTGCAATTTAAAACGTATATTTGAGATGTGTTTTTGTAACATCTCCTTTTACGAAAAAAAGACTTTGGAGTTTTTAAAACTTCAAAGTCTTTTTTGTTCGCTTTATTTTGCATCGAGATATGCGTTGATCTTCTCTACTAATAAATCACTGTCAATCCCATGTACCATTGCTGCTTCTTCAAGAGTCTCGCCCTGTGCAGATGGACATCCGAGACAGTGCATTCCAATCTCCATAAGAATTGGTGCAACATCTGGATTTGTAAACATAAGCTCACCGATTGTCATTGTTTTTGTAACCTGTGCCATCATGACACCTCCTTTTTTCTCTTCGGTGCTATTAATTATATCTGCTTTTTTCCATTGTGTAAACATTTTAATCAAATTTCCTCCTAAAATTTGATTTCTTAAAAGTCAATACATTTTCTCTCTTTTTTCGACAAAAAGTTATTTTTATCACAAGTCCACAAAACACTCGTTCTTTTATTTGCTATAAATAATCCACCGATTTTTGTTCTTTTAATGTGGATAATGTGGATAATTTTTGAAAATGACTGTTTTTTCCACCTTTTTCGCATCTTTCTGTGTGGATAACTTGGATAAGTGTTATTTTCAATTTTCTACAATTTTTTACATTTTTGTCTATTTTGTACACTGGGGGGTTAAAGCAGTCTTCGAACTGTAATAATATCATCGTAAGTGGCAGACAAGATACCAATTCCTTTTCGACTGTTAATTGCATTTACAATTTGTCCATTGCCCATATATATTCCGACATGACCATCGTAACATACAATATCTCCCGGCATCGCATCACTATAATTTACCGCTGTTCCGGAAGATCTCATTTCTCCGGAAGTCCTTGGAAGATTAATACCGAAGTTCTTAAAAACAGATTGTACAAAACCGGAACAGTCGGCTCCATTGGTAAGACTTGTGCCTCCCCATACATAGGGATTTCCAATAAATTGACATGCATAGTCTACAATAGCCTGTCCCGTGCCTGCCTTGGCTTCTGCTTCTTTCGCTATTTCTTCCGCCTCTTTTGCAAGTCGTTCTTCTTCCGCTTCTCTCGACTCTGCATAGACGAACTCTTCCTGCTTTTCTTCCACGATCTCCTGCGCTTTCTGTTCGGCGTTATTTCCTATAATAATATAATCCGAACAGACATATCCCGTGACATCTCCGGACTTTATTTTAGTCCATGACCCTACCGGTCCCAGAATCTCCGCTGCATTGTCAGGGTATAACTTGCCCAGCCACTCACTTTCTTTTGTAGGTTCACTCCTTATATATAGAAATGAATCTACGTTGGCAAACGCCATATCTAAATACTCACCCTTCTTCGTTGGTACCAAATAATCTTCCACCTGAATGTCTTTTTCTGCTGTATAACAAGATTTAAGTACCTCTTCAATGCCGACGCTTGGTAATGTATACTCTGCATCAGCCGCCTGTGCTGTTGCAGGAAATGTTGCTACAGCACCTGAAAAAGTAACCAGAAACAATCCCTTTTTAAGAATAGAACCCATAAACTCCCTCCTTTATGTTTTCTTATCTTTTGTAAATATTACAGAATTGTTACATATGTTACGTGATTATTATATCATTGAGATTTCAAATGTCAAGGCAGATTCGCTTTGCTTTTTCTTACATTTTTCCTAATTTTTTCTTATAATACAACAAATATTTCCAGTTTTTACCAATATAATTATTACAAATTGTTACAAACAGGGAGTATAAGTTGACATGTGTAGATTAATGTTTTATACTGATTTTAATAATTATTACTATTATTAAAAGGAGGATGTACATGGCTACACTAAAATACAGCAGACAGAGAGCGTCTATCAAGAAATACTTGATGAGTACCACCGAGCATCCAACTGCTGATACGGTTTATCTTCACGTAAGAGAAGAATTTCCGCATATCAGTCTTGGAACCGTATACCGCAATCTGAATCTTCTGGCCGATACAGGTGAAGCTGTCAAAATATCTACCCCTAACGGCGGTGATCGCTTTGACGGATGCACAACCCCCCATTATCATTTTGTATGTAATACATGCGGTGAGGTATCTGATCTGGCTCTTGGGGAAGACTATTTCCAAAAGGTAAATAAAATTGCCGGGGAAAATTTTGACGGTACCATCGAGTCACACACTACACTATTCAGCGGTACATGTCCCAAATGTATGGCTGAGCGCTTGAACCGCAAGCTTCAGGCATAAATTTTCCAATGAGATAATAAAAGAATTTTCAAATAAACAATTGACATTTGCATACAACTATGTTATCTTAATATCAGTAATCATTACTAATTTCAAACTATATCTTATTGGGCAGCGAATGTTCAATAAATATAAATATTAATTCAAAAAAGGAGATTAAAATTATGAAAAAATTTGTATGTACAGTATGTGGTTATGTTCACGAGGGAGATTCTGCACCGGAGAAATGTCCAGTATGTGGCGTTGGCGCAGATAAATTTAAAGAGCAGACAGGTGAAAGAGAATGGGCTGCAGAGCACGTTGTAGGCGTTGCTCAGGGCGTTAGCGAAGACATCATCGCTGATTTAAGAGCTAACTTCGAAGGAGAATGTTCTGAAGTAGGTATGTACCTTGCAATGGCTAGAGTTGCTCACAGAGAAGGATATCCGGAGATCGGTTTATACTGGGAGAAAGCTGCTTGGGAAGAAGCTGAGCACGCTTCTAAATTTGCAGAGTTACTTGGCGAAGTTGTAACTGACAGCACAAAGAAAAACCTTGAGATGAGAGTTGACGCTGAGAACGGAGCAACAGCTGGTAAATTCGACCTTGCAAAACGTGCAAAAGCTGCTAACCTTGACGCTATCCACGATACAGTACACGAGATGGCTAGAGACGAAGCTCGTCACGGAAAAGCATTCGAAGGTCTGTTAAAGAGATACTTTGGTTAATATTAATCACTTCCAAGAGGGCAGGACGAAAGTCTTGCCCTCTTTTTGGGTGGGAAAAGGTGGAAACCTGCTGCCGCTCCAAAATATTCTCGTGCTCCGATTCTGCAAGTGAACCGAACACCGTCAGCATAAATCTTCCTAGATTCATTCTGTTCGATAGTCAACCCTAATGAAATACCAAGAGAAAAGTATAGCGCGGGACTTACGCCCCGCGCCTTAAATCAAACAGAAACTTTTTTCAACTTTTCTTCCAAAAGATTTAAGGCCAGAAAGTAATTACGAACTTCTTGTTCTGGTTTAAAAAAATGTTTGTGAGGATCACTATCAATGGCTTCATTTGCCTGTTTTTCAGTCAATGGATTCCCCTCAATCTTATTAGAAGCATATGAACTTTTTTTCTTGGAGTTTTTTCTAAGTCTATTTTTTGTAACAGGTGGCATTTCTATCGTGCTGAGAGAAAAACGATTTTGGTCAATTTCCGATATTCTTTTTAAAATTTCATTCGTTAGTGTAACCTTAATCACGTTGTCCACCTCCATTTCATCAATATATATTATATTGTTTCACAAATTATTTTTCCATTAAAATTACACTATTTTTTCACTATTTTTCATTACTTCATCGCCTTTGCCAACGAAGCCAGCAAAGAAGATTAGACATTTCAGCGAGAATCCGTTTTGATATTATCAAAAAAACGCCTCACTACTTGCATTTCTGCTAACGAGCGGGCGTCTTTCGAACCTTCCCATTCAGAATCGAACTGAAAATTCACCCTTAGGAGCACCACGCTACGGTGTCAAACACAGTTAAGCGAAGTGCTCCTAAGTCAAGTAAAATCAAGGCTTTTTTCGGTTCCGAATCCCGTCCGAGACAATCCTTGTTATTCTTTGTTATTAGCTGTACACCCCTTTTTGTTAGCAAACCTTTGGCATTTGCCACCATTTGGGGAATGTTCACAAGAAAGTTCGAAGGCATAAATATCGATCACCGGAAACCTCTGACAAAACGGAAATGGTGAAACAATATTCAATTTTTCGAATCATTCTTTTTACAGATTTATTATACTACAAGAATACTAATTTGTTAAGAACTTTCGTCCACAACTATTTCTGCAAACTCTTTGCAAGAGAGAATAGAAGAGCAGCCATTTCAGGATTAGATAATACTTTTGAAAGCAGCTCTGCATCCACCCCTTCCGGCACCTGTACTGTATTAGCAGCTGATGCTTCATGGATCTGCGGATCTAAGTTCTTTTTATTATAGAAAGCATCTTCAAATAATTCCGCATTCCTTCTTCTGTCATCATCTATGATATGAGAGTAAACATCTGTAATCATATTGACCTGGGCATGACCGGAATCACCCTGAACAGCTTTGATATCCCCGCCATTGAGTTTCAATTTGTAAGTAACACTGGTATGCCTTATACTGTGAAACACGACAGGTGGAAGATCGTGTTCTTCAATCAGCTTTTTTAATCCCTTTCTCACAAAAGATCCACTGACAGGAAGTCCATATGAAGTAGCCATAATCAGTCCATAATCCTGATATTCTTCCCCCAGAACTTCTTTGATTTCCTTCTGAGAGTTTTTCCAGCCTATCAGCATCATTGCCACACTCTTTGGTAAGAAGATTTTTCTTACGCTACTATCAGTTTTTGGTGTTTTTAAGATACGAACGGTTTTGCAACGTTTGCTTTCTTCCGGAAAGATCAATAACACATCTTTTCCATCTAGTTCCTTAACAGCTTCTTTTGAAACACGCTGCAACTCCTTATTCACATATATGTAGGCTCTTCCTTCTTGAATTGCTTCCGGAGAAATGTCTACACAATCCCATGTAAGACCCAGCAGTTCACCAATACGAAGTGATCCGGCAAATGCCAAATTCAATGCAAGTTTTGTGAATTCATCATCACATACTTCGATTGCGTACATTAATTGTTCTGCTGTCCAGATTTCTCTTTTCTTTGCTTTATGCTTTGGAACTGTCGCATGGATACAGGGATTCTTTTCCATAAGCTCCCATTTTACAGCTTGATCAAAAGCACTGCGAAGAAGCTTATGGATATCTCGAATAGTACTTGTGCCTACCGTTTCATTTAATCTTTTTCCAAAGATTGGATTGATTACTGCAGGTGTTTTCAGCAATGTTTGGTAATACTTCTCCATGAATCGGGTATTAATCTCTGACAGTTTAGTATCTCCAATAATAGGGATAATATAATTCCGAATCAGCCCCACATTCCCTTCATATGTAGAAAGTGCCCATTTATCTTTTCCATATAATACGACATACTCTTCAATCAGTTCTTTGAGCAGCTTGCATTTTGGAACAGAGATGATTCCCATCTCAGCTCGATATTCAATCTCTTTCGCTCTTTTCTTTGCCTCTGCCTTCGTGTCATATGTTTCCCATTTCTGTCTGCGTTTTCCCTCACTGTCATTGTAATGATAGATCACACAAAACTTGTTTCCCCGTTTTTTAATTGATGCCATGTATTATTTCTCCTCTATATTCTCTCTGTAATTTAACCAGTCTTCAAATTCTGCTCTGGGTATCCGGACCAACTCTCCAATTTTTACAATTGTGTAATGCCCTTTGTTTGCCCAATAATCAATGGTCGGCTTTGACACTTTCGCAAGCATAGCAGCTTCTGCTCTGGTCAAATAGTTTTTATTCCCATTTCCTCTGCGAACACCGGACTTAAAAAGTTTCTTTCTTCTGAAATCTGCCAGTGCCATGTTTTCTTCTGCAGCAACTTCTGAATATTCAATGCGAGCATCCAAGTGATATCGATCCTGTCCGTCTAAAAATCTCTGAAAGCTTTCTTTTGTAATTCTTTTCTTATCCGCAATTACCACAAAATCAAAGAACTCTTTATAATTGGGATTATCCAAAATGGAATACACAGTACTTCGTGTAGTCCCAAGTAATCGTGCCATTTCCGGCATCGTAATTGTTGCAGCTTCTGCAGCCAAATCCTTCTCACGATCAGCTCTGGTTCGATAACGATGCTGACTGACATACCATTTATCAAATGAATCTTTGGGAATACGCTTCCAGTAGTCTACCGTAACAGTTTCTATATTTTCACGTTTTAAGATGTCGTATAAGACACTGTCTGTGACACCAAGTTCCTGTGCTAACTCCTGTGGGGAATATGACCATGCTTTCAATTCTTTCCCCGGTTCTTCGCCATTTATTTTTTTGTATTTCACCTGATTGGCATACCATTTCTCAAAGCTGGCAATATCAATCCAAGTCTTTCCTAATACAACTTTTGTTTTGAAAAATCCTTTATGAAGCAGCCAGTAGCGATCCGTCTTCTTTATTCCAAGCAGATCCCCCATTTCATGGACCGTCATCATTGTTCGTTCTTCTGATTCTTTTCTTTGATAAGGACTATTCTTCGCAATCTCATTTGCAACTTCATGAAATTCTGCATCTATCTGTTCACTGATCACAAGCCGCATCCCCCTTTCTGTTTTATGTAATATATCGCATTTTGCGAAATAATTTTAGTCTGTCAATGATGGTAAAATCATTTCGACCACAAAGAGATCTTTACTCAGATTCTTCATTTTCATCAAGCCAGGCATCAAAGCTCTTCTTGGAAATTCTGTATTTGCCCCCAACTAAGATCCAACGAAATTCATTCTTCTTCAAAAGATCATAAACAGACGGTCTGCTCACTCCTAAAATCTCCTGTAAATCTTTCACTGTATAACATCTTTTTTCTGACATCGTTCATTACCTCTTTCTTTCATATAGAAGGAGAGTACTTACTCCTCTATATATCCCAATCCGGAAGGGGGCTTATACAACATGTCTTAGTAAATATTTGTCAAAATAAGAAAATGGCAAAAAGAAAACCTCCGTAAGAAGTGAATCATACGAAGGTCACACTCGTTTACTTATACAATTGTTTAATCGCAGTTAGTTTTCTTCATAAAGCATTTCATAGTTTTATACTAACCACTCATCTCTTTTTCTCCAAGATTCCCGTATACCTTGCTTATTTCCCCAAATAAATGGTGTCATCCAGATTTTAGTCTGTCAACGAATAATGATGATTCTGCAAAGTGTAGTTATAAAAATTATAGCCTATCACCATATGGAAGTGACTTAATATAACTATCTATAAATTCCCAATCAGGTACATATCCTTCTTTAGAATACTGATGTGTCGCATCTATATATAGTGTACCATCAGAATTATGTACTACCGGAAGTTTAATTTCTTCAGCCAAATATTTGTTTTCAGTTACTTTACGACCATATGCATATTTAAATTTATTAGCCAGAAGAATTGTTTGTAAAAAAAGGTAATGTTCTGGAGTTGCAACATCATCATTCAGCAATAAAATCTTTGCTGAATCACCAACAACACAACCATATTTCTGAAAAGATACAAAACCAGCAGAACCACTTCTTGCGACAGTAAGACAAGGTTTCAGGGAATATGTGTATTGCTTTTGTTTGCAATAATCAAAATCAATCTTTCCAAGGACACCATTATTTTCTTCACCACTTTGCACAACTGTAAAGTCACCTGGATTTTCGTCTATTTCCTCTTTTGTAATACCTTTTCCATTTTTCATTATTAAAATATCACCAATAGTGAATGTTTTCCAATTATTGATATCCAAAGGCATTACTCTTTTTGATTTATTCTTCGTGGTTAATGGATTATGATGTAATGATTTAATGTAATTTTTCATCCATTCCCAATCAGGTTCGTTATTTTTAGATGGCAAATTTAGTTGTATATAAGGTAATGTAGTATTTGCTTGTCGACCGAAACTATAACGATACTTATTTTGCATTAATACAACACATATAAATAATTTCGCTTCTTTAGAAATATGTTTGTATTTTTCTTTCGGAACTAACAAATATAAATCCCTTCCACTATAAAAAGGTTCATCTTGTACAAAAGTAGATAATACACTACTCCCTCCGCCAGCTACCGTAATAATACCCGCTTTTTGTGGTTCTAAATCATCAATTCTTTTTATATATGCTGTAACTCCGTTATTATCTTTAGATCTAGATACAAAATTTACTGCTTCAGGATCATCTTTAGTAGTCTCAATACAAGCATTTAATTCTAAATTAATACCATAAACAACATTAAACAAATCTCCTACCGTATATTTGTTCCATTCACTAATATTAAGATTCATAAATCTTACCCTCTTTCATGAGATACGCAAGATAATTATTCAAAGTTTGCTGAAAATCTTCTTCACAAAGTTTTGTATAATCAGTTTTCATATATGCTTCGCAAAGCCATTCATCTTTGCCAGATACTTCTGCTGTTGCTGACAATCCATCTATTGCTTTACGGTTACGGAATAAACTTAGCCATTCTTCTTCAATGGCTTTCCATTTGCTATCTCCGTTTTCGTCAAATTGTTCTACCCGACCAAGATTCTTTTTTTTCTTGAATCCATCTTCTTTAAAATATCCAAAAAAAGTTTCTTTTACAGTTCCATCGACTTTAATATGTGGTTCCCCTAATGTGAAGACCATACAACAAGCAGATGCTGAAGCTCCTGGATAAAAAATTTCGTTTGGTAAAGTAAATACGGCATCAAGTGTATTGTTTTCTAACATCTTTATTTTCTCATCCTGAATAATCTTTTTTGTTCCGATTGCAGCTGAAACGGGAAGTAATACTGCCATTTTAACGGTTTTACGAGGAATACCTTTTTTTTCTCGTTCTTCATTCATTTCTTGAATTACATCTGACAGATAATGTATAAATACTAATCCTTTAGTTGGATCTTCCTTTCCATCTTTTGATTTGCCCCAATCCTTTTTGTATTTGTTTGGAATGCCTATTGGTTTTGCATTATAAGGCGGGTTCATTAAAACAATATCAGGATCAGCCATCTTTATAAAAGACTTACAATCAAAACAACTACCAAATTTTATGTTAGAATTCCCATCGCCGTGAATAAGCATATTAGTTGTAGAGAGACCATAAGCTTTCTCTTCAACTTCAATGCCATATATGTGTTCTTTCTTTACGATCTCTTGTAATTCTTTTTCTTCATCTTCGGTTGTACCACGAGAACAATCAGCTAATTCTTTTACCATTGCTTGGACTAAAAAAGAACCACTGCCACAAGTTATATCTAGGACTCTTTTTGTTCGATCAACTTCTGTTACTCGACACATAAATTCTGTAATGTGGTCAGGTGTAAAGGCTTGATTCTTATCTGCTTTACCAGTATATTTGTTAAATGCAATAAAAAATAAATTAAGAATATCTTGTCCCTCTGAACTGTTGGTATCAATATATCGGTAAATGTCCATAAGTATAGTATCTAATATCTGAATCCAGTTTGTTATAGATAGTTTTTTTACCTTTTGATCATTAAGGACATTCTTTTGTAAGAGTTCTATTTTTTTTGCTTTATTTTCTGATCCGTCAAGAAGACTATCTAAAGTTGATTCAATAGCAGCACGAAGTTGTTTACCGTCCATTACAGACCAATGCAGGTCAAGTCTTTGTTTTAAATCTTCGTCAATTTTTTTACTTCCCAATTTTTCAACTAATTTTTTTAAATAGAGAAGAGTTGTACCAACAAATTGGCTTCGAAGTCTTTCATCAATATCCATTTTGTGGAGCAATTCATTTAAATCATAAGTGTTCTTTAAAACCTTTTCTTTATCATTTTGTTTATTAGTATTAAACAGATTCACATAGTGTTCCATCTTATCGAGTACTGTTTCATTAATTAAAACATGGTCATCATCAACTGCTGTTTTCCATACTTTAATTTCATCATTATTAGTGTTTGCAAGGATAGCAATAATCTTTTTACCATAATGTAAAGCACGTTCTTGTTGAAGATATTCATTGAGTTGTTCTTCATCCGTTTTCTTAAAAGATTGTTTTGTTTCAATAAGAATAACAGTATCATCTTTTTCAAAACGAATGTCCAGTTTGAAATGCGAAAAGCTGCGGCCCAATGCATTTTCAAGATTCGCTCGGGAACCGGCTTCTTGAATATAACTGTATTCACCACCTTCAATATTAGAAGTCAAATATGCTCTTCCTATTCGTTCTATCATATCGTATCTAGTCATTATTCTTTTCCCCCAGATTCCTTTTCTTTTAAGTACTTTTCCGCTGCTTCATTAAACAGATCAGCCATGCTATGCATATCTTTATCATATACAATGGTTGCCTTTAATTTATTAAATAAGTCAGGATTCATCCGGAATTGAACCTGCCGGGTTCTATTAGATTTATCTTCTTTAGTCACAGATAACACCTCCATAATGATATCATTCAATCATGATATAATGATATCATTAGAAATAGTGTAAATCAAGTTTAGGTAAAAAGAATATTGTATAAGACTTTCTCTCTTTCCGAATATATAAGGGGATATTTTTCTAAAGCAAGATACGCCTATGTATTACAGAAACTCCATTTCATGGACTTTCAGCATACATTTACCGGCATACTTGATAGGGATTCCGTTCCCCATACCCACGGAGAATCACCGGAATGCAATACTATTTTCATCCGGATGATTGGCAACTGAGGTTGCAGTACTTTTGATTTTGCAGAAAAATCTGCGAAATCAAAGTGGATTGCATACGCAATGAAAGGGGCAGTGATGCCTGATACAAATGGAGGCACTATAATGGGAAGACCGTCGAAAGAAAAAGCCTTAGATCACAACAATATCATTTCTTTAAGACTAACCGATATTGAATTAGCTTATTTAGATCAATCTGCTGAATCTTTGCATATCACCAGATCGGAATATCTTCGAAATCTCATTTTGGAAAAGCCAATGATTTACAAATATGAAGTTGTTGCGGATAATGAGCAGCTTAAAAAATTGAACGCAGAGATTGGCAAAATTGGTTCCAATTTGAATCAGATTGCAAAGCATCTGAATCAAGGTGGTGTTCGGTCTATGATTCTGCAGGATAGAGTTCATGAGTGTATCGACAAACTTTTTGATTTGAGGCGACAGGTAATGGAATTGGCAGGTGATTATTATGGCGATATTGAAACACAAGACAAATAAGAATATGAACTACGGAGATGCACTGGACTATCTGCTCTTTCAACATGATGAGTACACGATGAAACCAATCTTGGATGAACAAGGTCGGAAACAGCTTAGAGATGAATATTACATCGACGGCATAAACTGCGAACCTATGTTTTTCGAAAAAGAATGTGAAATGGTAAATAAGAAATATCATAAGAACTACCGATACGATGAGATCAAGAGTCACCACTATGTCTTAAGTTTTGATCCTTCGGATAAAACAGAACGTGGACTAACTGGAGAAAAGGCACAACAGCTTGGTTTGGAATTTGCCAGAAAAAACTTTCCTGGTCATCAAATGTTAGTGGTAACTCATACAGATGGGCACAATCACTCCGGTAACATTCATGTACACATTGTTTTAAACAGTGTTCGGAAAGAAACGGTAGCAGAAGAGGATTTTATGGAGCGACCATGTGATCATAAAGCCGGTTACAAACATCATCAGACAAGAGCACTTCTCACTCATTTGCAGAAGTCCTTAATGGAACTATGTGAGCGTGAAAAGCTTCATCAAATAGATTTGCTATCACCTTCCGCATCAAAAATCACACAGGAAGAATATTGGGCACAACGCAGGGGACAGAAGAATCTCGTTGAGATAAATAAACAAATTATCGAAGACGGATATATTCCAACTCAAACAAATTTCCAGACGCAGAAGCAGAAGATAAGAGATGCTGTAGATGAACTTGCTGCAGTTTCAAAATCTTTCGAGGATTTCCAATCGCAACTTTTTGAAAAATATAAAATCACTGTCATCGAGAAAAGAGGAAGATATAGTTATCATCTTCCGGAAAGAGAAAAGAATATCAGCGAACGATCTCTTGGCAGTCATTATGGCAAAGAATACTTATCATCCTTTTATGGAACAAAGAGAAAATCCATCACACCGGAAACATCTCCTATGAGAGAGTATGATCCAACCTATGATTATCAAGCGTATCTCATTGCCATTCTTTACACCCGGTCGAATCTTCGTCTGGTTACAGATTTACAGACTTGCGTGAAAGCACAGCAAAGCCAAGCTTATGCACATAAGGTAAAACTAACAAATCTGAAACAAATGGCAGAAACCATCGTCTATGTACAAGAACATGGCTATGATACGAGAGATGATCTGCAGAACCAATACAAGGAAATCCTTTCCAAAGGGCAAAGGGCAAAATCTGCACTTAATACAGTATCTGCAGAATTAAAAGTTACAAACATACAGCTTAAACACCTTGGTCAATATTATGCGAACCGGAGAATTTATAATCAGATGACAAAAGCGTTAAACAAAAAGAATTTCCGGCAAGAGCATCAAAAGGAGATTGCAGCTTACAAAGAATCCAAAGCTTGGCTGGAAGGACAATTCTCAGAAGGAATGTTTCCTACCATAAAGGAGCTACAAACAAAAAAAGAAGCTCTGGAAAGTCGCAAAAAAACGCTTCAAAGCAATTATGAATATTATCGGGATTATGAAAAAGATCTCAAAACCGCAGTTGCAAATGTGGCTGAAATTCTCGCATTTGATTCCGACCGTCAGGGAGTTAAGCAGCATGAAGAGGAATTATCTTGAGCCTCATAGTTTTATCTTCTAACACATCACTTTATTTTCTCTGCCCGCCGTGCGGGTTTTTTCTTATCAAGAGTTCTCCGGCAGGAGAACTTTCCTATTACATAAAAAATTAGAGAAAGATGTGACTCGACTGAGTCACACCTCTCTCTAATCAGGACCATTTATTTTTCGACAGCCTCTAGAATTTCTTTTCCAACTGATCTTAATTATTGTTTCTATAATTTAAAACCATTTCTGTAAGTTTATATCCAGCTGCTTTTGCCTGTTCAATTCCAGCCCGCTCTTCCTCAACAGTAGAATGAGGAAAGGCAACTTCTAATGTCAAAGGAAGTTCATATGGCGATTCAGCAATAGCTTTACATACACCATCCCAATCACATTTTCCCAAAAATGGAATAAGATGCAGGTCAGACTTTTGAATTGCTCCATCTGGATCTTCTGATTTTGACCAATCAATTAAATGATTGTCATCTAAATGCATAGCAATTAATCGATTTTTATATCGTTTAATAAAAGCTAATGTATCATCTGGGCAAACCAAAGCTGAATGTCCAGTATCACAACAAAATCCCATGTATTCCAAATCATATCTGTCAAAAAGTCTATCTAACTTTTCGAATTGATATTTTGCAGGTGTACAAATCATATTCTCAATGGCAATTCTTACTCCTCTTGACATACAATAGGATTTCATTTCATCAAATGATTTAAAGATTTGCTCATACCATTTTTCTTTAAATCCTGGAATATTCTCAAAATCTTCATAAGGTACAACCAAGTGTAAAATTATTTCTTTTGCTCCAACAAGGTATGCCAAGTCCACTCGATTTAATACTAAATCCACACCTGCCAATCGATTATACTCATTTGGAGATGAAATATCCTTTCTGTTATCCATCATTCTTGTTCTGTTAATAAATACCGGATTCCCATCAACTACTCGACATCTCGTATTACCCTCTGTTGCATGTACACCCTTTACTTTTAAATTGTATTTGTCAAGTAATTCCTTAATTTGGTACATTTCGTGAATAGAATAATAGTATTCAAAATCCCAATCATATGCCCAATGTACATGTGTAACTCCTGCATCTGACAATTTCTTTAATTGTTGTTCCATATTTTCTGGTGAATTTTGACACATTCCATAATCTGTTGCTAATGCTAATTCCATCATAACTTATGCCTCCAATTCTATTCTGTTTCTATTTTTGTTCCTTTTCTTTTAATGATTTTACAAAGAATAACTGATGCCACAAAACCTACTCCATACAATGCAAGCATTATTATAAAAATATAATTGTATGCTTCTGATGGTTTAAATGAATCGATGATTGTACCATACACTGCAAATCCCCAAATCATTGGTGACTGAATAAGAAGAATTGCTACTGCCATTGCAGAACCCGAAATATTCTTCGGTATCCCGGCTTCACCAATAGGTGCATAATATACTCCTCTTAACATATAAACAACCACTTGTAACAAAATCAAAAGAATTGTTACCGGCCAAACAAGTGAGGACGTCTTAGGCACTGCAATAATGATTGCCAAAAAAACAATTCCAACAGCAAACAGAGTTCTCATTAATGAAGCACTCGTTTTAAATATAGTGTTCGCTGCGAATCCACTGACTGGTCCAGAAATCATACGTACCCAGTTTGATGATGCAATACCAAACACTGCAACTAAAGCTACCGGCACCGCCATAACTTCTTCAAGGAATGGCAAAAAATATGAACATCCCATATAAACTGCATATACACCCATTCCCATAAATCCAATCAACCAAAGTTGAGGCATTTTTAAGCATTTAATTACACCTTCCAAAGACTCTTTGTTTTTTCCCGCTGATGTTTCTGCCTGCAAGAATTGTTCTTCCGGTACAACTATATATGTTACGATTCCCATAACGATAAGAAATACCGCCGCTCCTCCAAGTGCAATTTTAATTCCGAAAACAGTTTCACCAACTCCCACAAAAATAGCTGTTGCAAGTGAACTTAATACGAAGTTAGTCAATCCTCTTAACAACTCCATTGTTCCAAACGCAATACCTTGTCTATCATCTGGGGCAAGACAACGAACACTCTTTGTCACAGCTCCCCAATAAAATGCTTCCATCGAAAATCCCCAGATGACTCCTAATACCAGCATACCTCCGTAAGTCACCAGGCCAGATGTCATGTAAATTCCTGTAATTCCTGTAATAATAAGATTTAAAGACATCAACTTTCTTGCCGAAAAACGGTTTAACACCCAAGCACTTGGTATTCCTCCAAAGAAAGCAATCATACCCATCATTGACAAAACAAAGCCCAATTGCGCATTTGTAAGACCTAACATTTCACGATATGGATTATACAATACGTTTTTAATCGCATACATAAAATAAATAGCTTCAGATCCAATACAGATAATTAAATACTTCATCAATACATCTTTTGTGAATCCCAATTTTTTTAACATGTTCTCTCCTCCTTTTGAATTTCCATAGAAATCCAGCTTACACCATGGTTGCAAGCTTTATTTCCTTTCTCTAATAAGACTATAACAAAGTGGAACAGAACTATCTCAGAACTCAAACGGAATTAAAACGGAATTATTTATAAATGTGATCTAAAAATCTAAAGATCCCTGCCAATGTCTCTTCTGCCCAACTGTATTGGCTCATATACTCTCCCCTAAACTGTTTTAATGTTTCTTCATCTTCTGATAATAGTTTATAATAATCACATTCAATCTCTTTCCTGTTTATACATCTCTCATATCTTGTCTTTATTAAGATTTGACTAATTTCATATTCCTCCAATGTCTTTTCCAAACTTTTTGCAGCTTTGTAAAACAAGCTTTGACTATTATCATCAAACGGTTTATCTTCCCACAAAATAGAAATTGCATATCCGGATGTCACGGTACTTCCTTTGGCGTCCACTAAAAGTGCTAACAATTCTTTTGCTTTTGAACTCTTAAAAAAAACTGGAGATCCATCTACAAATACATCAAATTTTCCAAATGTTTGAATTACTATTTTATGATTATTTCTTTTGGCTAAAAACTCTGCACTTTGAATGGCATATTGCAAATCTTCATAATTGTATGGTTTCAATAGATAAGCCGCTGCATGAATACCATAAGCTTTCAAAGCATATTGTTCATATCCCGTTGTATAAATCAGAACAATATTAGGAAGCATTTCTCTAAGTCTTCTCCCCAGTTCAATACCATCCATTTCCGGCATTTCAATATCAAGAACTGCAAGATCAATTTTTTCACATGCAGCAAAATCCAGTGCATCTCTCGGATTATCAAATTCTCCGATAATATGTACTTCTTTAATTTTTTTACTCACCTGACTAAATCTTTTTATGGCTAAAAACTCATCATCAACTATAATTGTTTTCATCAAATACTATCTCCTTTTTTGGTATTCCTATTGTAACAAGCGTACCTTCATCAACCTTGGATTTTATAAGAACTGTCGCATTAATCATTTGATTTAAGCGATAAGTAATATTCTTCATACCTACGGATTGACTCATTGTTTGATCTGATAATTGTCTTTTCCCCTCTTGTGACATACAAAATCCAACACCATTATCCTCAATTTCAATGCAATATGCATGATCCGTTTCTCTCGTTCTGATCCAAATAGTGCCTCCTGTTTTCTTTTTTGAAACCCCATGTTTTACTGAATTTTCAACTATTGGTTGCACCGAAAGCATTGGAACTAAAAATTTTTCTACCTTAACATCATAAACAACGTGAATCTTAGAAAATCTTACTAATTCTATATTTAAATATGTTTTAATATTCTCAAGTTCCTCTCCAAATGAAATAAGTCCTTCTTTCTCAATTGTATCTACATGAAAACGCATATACTTTGAAAAATTATATACTAAATCGGATGCTTTTTCTGGATCAATTTCAATCAATGCTTGTATGGAATTCAGTGTATTATAAATAAAATGTGGTCGAATTTGTCCCATCATTAAATCAATACGTTTTTTTAATAGCTCTTCTCTAATCTGGTTAGATTCTTCAACCACATGAATAATCTTATTCGTCGAAACTACCCCCATAATACAGGAGCAGCATATCATTCCAACACCAATAAATATACCAAAATTTCTATAGCTGGTTATATTTTGATAAAAACTAAAAATCTCAATCAAGATTGTGAGGAGAAGTACATGCAGTGCTAAATACATACCTATAATTGAATATTCATTTTCAAGACATATTTCTACGATAATAAGAATCAAAGAACAAATAAATATAAGTAATACACCTATTGTGTACATTTCCATCCAAAAAATCAAATTATTAATGTCGAATAATACGAAAATACAAATAAGAACTTGTGAGATACCAATTCCTATTATCCAGCCTTTAATTATTCTTCTGACAACACTTATTTTCAACCTCAAAAGCAAATACGCCGAATAACAATGAGGAAGTAAAAATTTACTCAAAATAGTGAGAATATTGACATACGTATCTTTCTTAATATAATTTTGAAACAAATTATATTCATTTGCTATCCACATTCCAAAAAGAATAATAATAACGCCTAAAAGCATAATCTCTATATGCAATTTTTTCTTTTTACGAATAAGCAAATATATGATAGCCAATACCACCCCGACGCAAATAATAAAAAAATAGAGAATTGATAATATAGCCTGTTTCATATAATTTGTCTCAATACAGTCTTGCAATTTCCCATAATACATCTCGTTAATTCTTCCCGAATACACAATACTGTAAGACTGAATCTCTATCATAATCTTCTTGTTAGCATACTCTTTTTTCAACGGTACATAATATGTTTTATTTACAGGATAACTTCGAAATATATCCTTAGAGTTATTTTTTAATTCAAAGATTTTTTCCCCATCAATGTATATATTTCCTGACTGTCGTGTTGTGTGAATAACCAAAACCGTTTGATCATCAATATCCGCCGGTACAATATTTGTAATTTGATAATAATCACCTCTATGTACATGTTGTTTTTGAGGAAGTATATCTTTTATAACAGTCTCTGTATCATCGTAGGAAAAAAACCATTTCTCATTAAAATCTTTTATCTTTAAATCCTGGGATTCATTCAAATTAGCTCCATCGCTTAAAAACCCAATCAGAAGCAATATCAGAGAGAAAAAAAACACTCCTAAAATAAACATATAATACTTGTCAAAAAAACTTACATTTTTTCTTTCCATAGCCTTTTCCTTATAAGAATCACTTTTTCCATCCATTTTTATTTTACTCGTCACAAAAGAGAATGTCATTATTTTTATGACATTCTCTTTAATCATTTATTGAAGGCTATTAAACAATTCCGTGAAAATAACACCTAATCCATAGGCTCCTGCATCTGGATACCCAATACTTCGCTTTCCAACTGTCCCGGCTCTTCCCATTCTTGCAGCAATTGACTCTGTCTTCTTGGCTCCTTCCACTGCCGCTTTTGCTGCCAAATCGAAAATTTCAAGTATATCAGTTCCTTTTTCTGCTTCTTCACTCCATGTATCCGCACACGGAACAAGAGCATCAATTAACGTTTTGTCTCCAACAACTGCCCCTCTGCCAAAAGAGCGCTCTCCAGTGATTTGAATTCCTTTCACGACCGCTTGCATCATTTCAGCAAAATCTTTTTTTGATAATGTTGTCTTATTACCAACGGCTCTTCCTGCGCTTCTAAATGCGGATCCCCAAATTGGACCACTTGCACCTCCACAGTATTCCATAATTATCATAGAGCATTCCAAAAGAAGTTCACCTATTGTTTTTAAATCTTTCTGTTCTATTGTTTGCCACATGTATTGAAGCTCTCGAAATCCTTTTGCAATACTCATTCCAAAATCGCCATCTCCTGCATGTGAATCCAGTTTACAAAATGGAATTTCATTTTCTATAATGATTTCACTCATTTTCACTAGCAAAAATTTCATATTCTGTAAAGTTATTTCTTGATTCTCAATTCGATTTGAATAACTGTTTACTGAAATATTTGCCTTCTTCTCATTTACTGCATTTAATGCTGTAGCAATCTGCTTACTTTCTTTCTCTTCTCCTGTTACTTTAAAAACAGGTGCATCACTGGCTGCATACAGATATTTTTTTAACTCTTTATCTAACTTCAGTATTGAAACAGATGCCCCTTCCATATCAATACTTGTCATATAATTTCCAACAAAAATACGCACAGCATTTATGTTCTTTTTTTCTAAAACAGTGCAAACTGAATTAGTAAGCAAATACAATTCTTGCAAAGGAGTGGAGCCAAAGCCATTCACTAATAATGCAACCTCTTCCCCATTCGCACTTGTTAGTTCTAATTCTTCTAACAACGAAATAGTCATACGCTCTGCCAATTTATTGGCCGATTGTATTTTTTCTCTGCAAATACCTGGTTCTCCATGAATTCCTACACCATATTCGATTTCTTCTTCTCCCAATTCAAATGTAGGGCTTCCTTTTGCCGGAACAGTACAAGATGATAATGCAAATCCTATGCTTTTTACATTTTTAATTGTTTTCTCTGCAACAGCTTTTACTTCCTGAAGTTCCAATCCGGCTTCAGCAGCTGCACCAGCAATTTTATGCACAAATACAGTTCCCGCTACCCCTCGTCTTCCTACTGTATATAAACTATCTTTTACTGCAATATCATCATCTACCTTCACGTAATCAACCGTCATTCCATCTTCTGCTGCCATATACGCAGCATTTTTAAAGTTCATCATATCACCACTATAATTCTTTATAATTAGTAGCGTTCCTTTTTCTGATGCTGTTTCTTTTATTGCCTGATATACTTGAATCTGTGATGGGGAAGCAAAAACGTCACCGCAAACCGCTGCATCCAGCATTCCCTTTCCCACAAAACCTGCATGTGCCGGCTCATGTCCACTTCCTCCTCCACTAATCAAGCTTACCTTTTTATTATTAATCGTTTCTTTTTTTATAATCTTGTAGCGGTCAATATATTCCATTTCTGGATGTGCAAGAGCAATACCTCTACACATTTCTTTTACTACCATCTCTGGTTTATTAATAATTTTCTTCATGATCTATTTTCCATATCTTTCTTTCGCTTTTTTTCCAATTTCATCTGCTACAATTATTGCTGACTCTACATGTTCCACTGTTACTGGAAATGGCATAGCATGAATTGATTCTTCTGGGATACATGATTTTTCAGCAACCGCTCTTAATTCTTCATCTGAAATCTCTGATACACCAATATCCTCTAAGCATACTGGCAAGCCAATTTTTACAAGAAATTCTAATACTGTATCAATTTCTTTTTTTGGTGAATTTTCAAGTACTAATTGACAAATAGTTCCAAATGCTACTTTCTCACCATGAAAATATCTATGCGTACCTTCTAATAATGTGAGCCCATCATGAATTGCGTGTGCTCCACCAAGTCCTCCACTTTCAAATCCTAAACCTGAAAGAAGAATATTTGTTTCAATAATATTTTCTAATGCTACTGTTACTTTATTATTCTCGCAAGCCACTTTTGCTTTTTCTCCATCTGCAAGGAGTGTTTCATAACAAAGTTTTGCAAGCGCAAGTGCCGCATTCGTTCCTTTTGCAGGTGCACATAAATTCTCTCTAACACCTGCCGGAAGTCCAGCATTTACATTTGAGTAAGAAGCAGCAGTTGCCCTGGCTTCAAAATATGTTGAAATTGCATCACCCATTCCGGAAACAAGGAAGCGAACCGGAGCATTAGCAATCACTGTTGTATCAATAAGGATTACACTCGGACTTTGCTTAAAATATGCATAATCGTCAAATGCACCTTCTTGTGTGTATAAAACAGCAGAATGACTTGTTGGAGCATCTGTTGCAGCAATCGTAGGTACAATAATCAATGCCTCTCCTTCTGCTACACATTTTGCTGTATCAATCGCCTTTCCCCCTCCAAGTCCAATTGTACAAGCACATTTTTTTTCTTTTGCCAACTGCTGAAGCCTCTTTACTTCTTCTCTAGAACATTCGCCCTTAAAATCGCTTTCCACAAATGCAATGCCAAATTTTTCTGCCGTTAAATCCAATTTTGCTTTGACTCTCTGAACGTCATCTTTGTGCGCAATTAATAATGCGGATTCCCCAAATGTTTTTACAAAATAACCTAGATTTAAAATTTCATCCTCTCCTTGTACATACTTTGTTGGACAAATAAATGCCTTTCTCATAGTTGACTTCTCCTTTCTACTAATTAAAAAAATTATATAAGAATATTTAAAATATCTTTCTCAGCACTATAAATTTTCATTTCTAATTGTTCTATCGTATTTTGATAATCATTCATATATTGCATTGCCTGTTCCATGGTTTTTTTTGAGTTTTTTCTCCAAAGAATTTTTCTTTTATATATATCGTATACCGTTTTATTTTCTTTCACTTTTGTTTCCAACAATATTATCTCAACTCTTATTTGCACTAGCTTTTCTAACGCTTTCCTCGTAGCGTCCATTGATATGCTTATGTTCTCAGCCTCATATTCTTGTATTTCTCTTAGATGGCTTTCTCTCCGTTTTTTTGTCTCTTCCAAAAGCTTGCTATCATAAATCTCCAGTCTTTTTTCTAATGCAACATTTTCTTTCAAGTATTCCTCATGTAAAATCTTAATCAGTGACCGCAATACCATATTCTCTGTTTTTGCATCTATATCAATCTTTCGAAATATCTGTAAAGCTCTCTGTGCATAACTATCAAATCTTTCAATGTTTTCTTTATCTGCTAACTTTGTATTGCTATAAGCAATTAATGGATTTATCTTTTTAAATTTTTTGTAAGTTTCATACACATAATCTATTTCTTCCATCTTTTTTCTTGCGATTGTCATCCACACAATTGCTTGTATCATTTGATTGATATTTTCGTACAACTTATTTTCTTGCATTTACCTCACCTCTTTGAATTCATACTAGCATAATAAAAAGGAATTCAAACGGAACTTAAAAGGTAAAGAATCGAATTTACAGCACAACACATAAAGTGAATTCTTGTCCTTTGAATAACCCGGATTCGCTATTTCCTGCATAAAAAATAGACAGCCATCATTCTGACTGCCTACGGTGAATAAAGTATTTATATTACTCCTTTGTTTCTGCCATTGCTAATTTTGCCAGCAATATACTGTCTTCATTATATCATCCAACGACCTCTTCTTCAATTTTGAATTGAGGTTTTCAATCATAAGAATTCATTTACTCATTACGACCCACTAGGAAAAAGACCGAAAAAGGCCAAAAAGACCGTCATAACAATAGCCTTTTCACCCTTTTTCACTAACAATATTCAGTTTTAACTATTACGAATTTCATAGATAGATTTCTCCAAAAGATGAAACTTTCTTTGATAGCTTCTGTGTATCCATTCAATGGATTAACCATAGAACCATCATACTGCATCACAGTATGAAAATGAGTAGTTTTTCATTTGTTCACTTGGCATATCTCTACAAAAAAAGGGACAACCTCTGAAAGAGGTGCCCCATAATCACTATTTTAAATCATGCTCAACGTAGTGTGTTGCAATATACTTTTGATAATCTATATCATCGTTTAAGACCAAGTATTTATCATGGATTAAAGAAAACAGATTTTTTCGTGTGTAAATTCTTTCTATATCTTTCTATATCGTTCTTTATCGTTCTTTTCAAGAACAATAATGTACTTTTTAACATTCAATGCAAATTTTTTTATTTATCTCTGCGAATCACTCCACTTTTCTCTTCATGTTACACCATCTCGCGAAATCGTTACTCCAAAGTTGGTATTGGTCTTTAACATTAATGAACAGAATTTCCCAACATATATAACGCCAATTGCATCTTTATAGTTTTTACATTCACAAAGAAAGGAGTAATCTGGAAAAGCGAATGACTGAGTAATTCCTGATAAATCCCGCCACTTTTTCTTACCTTTTTTATTAATGTGATAATAAATAATATTTAATATTGGCTACTTGGTAAATGGAATTACAGACTCATCTCTCTAGAACACTGACAGACAATACCATGCATTACCTGTTCTTTTTCCAGACGCTCTTTCTCAATCATCTCAAACAACCGATCCACCCTTCGCAGCGCAGCTCGTTGTTCCCTTTTCTTTGCCTGTTTCTCATATTTCTTGTTCTTATATACAATCCTTTTATCCCCACGTTTCACTGCAGCTTTATATTTGTCATGGTCATAAATATAATTCAGTGCCAAGGCAATATTTCTAAAGTAGAGCTGATCTTTCTGCTGATGGTATCTTCCCATTTCCGGATGCTTGAAATCTAAAGGAGCCTGTCTGGAATTTCGATGATACAGGGCAATCTGTTCCATACCTCTGGAATAGACCAGTTTCCAGCATCCCATATCTGTCTTCACATACAGAATTCCTTTTATGTATTTGAATTCCATGTTCCGAGTATTTTTATTCCATTCAATGGTTTTCTTTTCACTACTGCAGAGAAAGCTCATGTTATTGCAATGTCTACAGGCGCAATAGCCACGATGCTTGACATCCTCCAAGAGCAATGTTTCTCTGTTTCCCGGCTTCATAAAGCCTATGTATTTACAAGTTGGTCTATGGTAAATATTGGATTCTATACTCTTAATTCGCTTTGTACTCATGTTGTTTCTCCTTTCAAAAAGAAAAGCCCTTCACTACCAGATACGGTAATGAAAGGCTTCACCTTAACGTCTATTCAGTTCTCTGTTTTGTTCCAAGTATTTCGGGATTGGCTTTCCTGATCGAATCGCAATCTCAATCTGCTTTTTATGAAGCTTTCCGATTACTGATTCTTTCTTCTTACGTTTCTTTTCTTTGTTTTTTTCTGGCTGCTTTGGAAGATTATTCACACGACCATCCACCATATCATAGTTGGCTTCTCCACCGGATTCCGCCTGCCTGAGCCATTCGCCATTTTGATAATATTTCTGCCAGATTTCCAGTCGTTGTAACTGTTGCTTCTGTGGCGTTGGCTTTGTCTGTTCTTGTGGTCGGATCTGATCCCGAATCTGTTGCTTTACAGCATCGTCAAAACCATTTTTCACGTTGTCCGCCATGATTTTTCCATAAGCATCTAAAACAACTGCCGGAACCTTATCAAGATATTCGGTATGCTCCAATAAGAAAAATTGCTTGCCATCAATGATGATATAATCCGTTGCCATCCAGCTTCCTTTGCGATTTTCCAAATGATAATCGACTGTATCCATAGAAATCAATGTACCGGAACTGTTCATGCGGATAAAGCCTTCAATCGGTGTTAGATAATCCTCACTGATGTAATAAGTGGTCAGTTCTCCCTCTTTATTAAGAACCAGAACATCACTTACCTCAAAGGAATCTTTCCTGCGATTCCAAATGGTCATTGCTGTATCATCTGCAGATACTTTTTCAATACGCTGCTGCCGGTAAAATTCCATACGAATCTGCATCTTTTTCTTTTGGACCATATCATAGGGTAATCTCCAAAGAGCCTTACCGGATGAGGTTTGATCCACCCGGTAGACTGCATATTGATTAAGCTTCATGGAAATTATCCTCCTGATCTTGCAAATAGGAGCTTACATTTAATTCCTGAAATAGCTCATTACTGATAAAAGCAAGCTTATAAACAGCACTGATCATCAGCTTAACAAGCTCAAGATCATCCTCTTTTTCAATGCGAATGATCTTCATTGCTTCCCAAATATATTGAATAGTTTCAATTCTGGTTGGTCTCTCATAAATTGCAATGAGCTCCAACTCAGCAATCTCGAATACTATTTTCCTCATAGTGACATTGCCTCCTTCTTCTTAGGTGGTTTGTCTGCCACCTGCTCCTGTTTCTTTTTCTGGGTATTTGAAACAGATTGATTCTTTTGCTTTTTCTCCGCTACATAGGTTTCCAATTTCTTCATGGCATCCTGAATGATTGGATTCTTTTTATAGTGATCCACTAAATCAATGGCATCATACAAGACTTTGTTTCCGCTAAACAGCTCATATTGTCCGGAATAGATACTGTCATCCTGCAGATCAAAACCGATACCTTTTATCCCATGCATCCGATCCGATGGAATGGATTCATATACCTTGATTGCCTCATCCAACGATAATCCGTCATGAAATTCACCCATCACCGGAAATTCCATACATTCTGCTACATAAAAGGTAATCGTTCCTTCCATCTGTACTTCCGCAGCCTTTGTTCGTTCTTCGATAATTGCCTGCATTTCCTGTGTTACCTTATCAATGAATTCCCCAGATGTTTTACGAATCAAATCCAGAGAACCTTTTAGCTCTTTCATGTCATGTTCCTTGCTCCAGCCGGAAATGTATGGAAAGGAATACTCCCCCGTATCCAGATTGAAAGCAGCACAAACACAAAAAGCACAGCTCTCGGCTTCAATTTCTTTTGTCATACGGTCTTTATCGACATGATTCGACATCATGATGTCTTTATCATGGAGAAGACTGTGGGCACACTCATGAATTGCTGTTTTCATCGTCTGGCTCTCGCTCATGCCTTTATTGATGACAATTTCTTTTGTAGCATTGCTGTAATATCCCTTTGCTCCATTTGTAATCTCATCGAATCGAATCGGTACTGTGGATACTCTGGTGATTGCTTCCATGAATATTTCATAATTCTCAACACTGGCTGTCAGCTCCTCTGGCACAAGAAAGGGCAGTGGTTCTCCCTCCGTTTGCTCATAAGCAAATACGGTAGTTGGTCTGAATCTTGGAATAACAACCTCCACCTCTTCCAGTTCCGGATGTCCATCTTCACCAATCACCGGTTGCTGATACTGGTCCTTTCGTTCTCTTGTCTGTTTTGTTTTCACGGGTGCCGGAGCAATGATCGTGATTCCTTTTTCCCCTCGTTTTACCTGCCTGCCAAGAGACTGCCATCGTTTATATGAATTACAGAGCGTGGCATCCGGTCTCTGCATGGCAATGAGAAGTGTATTGTTTACGGAGTAATTGTGGAACTTTGTCATGACCTTAAGAAATTCCTTGTAACGTTCCTGATCACCTTCTAAGAAATTCTGCACACCCACCTCTAATGACTGCATGATGCTATTCATATCTTTTCCCTGAACCGGCAGGGCGGTTGTTTGAACACGGTCATTTTTGACCGGATTGGATTCTGTTGAATATCCTGTCTGTTCCTCAGCTACTTTATTTCCAATCTGCAGTTGATCGACATCGCTTGTAAAATGATTCCGAGAAATAGGAATTGTATCTTTCTCATGAAACGAATAATACTCATTTCCTCTACCGGTTATGATGTGATCCACCATTTGAATTCCCAAAAGCTCTCCAACCTGATGCATGCGATCTGTCACTAGAACATCGTCTTTTGAAGGGACCAGATTCCCTGACGGATGATTATGGATCATCATAAAGGAATGTGCATTGGATAAAATTGCTGACTTCATCATTTCCCTTGGATGAACCAATGACTCACTCAAAGCTCCCATGCTTACGATGTTCATATTGATTGGTTTCATATCGCTTTGCAGATTCACTACACAAACAAGTTCCCGGTCCATTTGACTTAGGAACTCGCTCATGACATGGATTGCTGCTTTGGGAGAATCCATCTTTTCAGTGCTGATCAACGGTCTTTCCTGTACCATTCGGATTGCAACTTGTGGCAGCACATTTTCCCTCTTTTCATCGTGAATCCTTGTTGTATTATTCTCTGCCATCCGTATCACCTCCAAGTGGCACTTCTATGATGAATTCTTCAGATTCCATTTCATTGATCTTTTCTTTTAAATCATCAAAAGTAATTGTATCTTTTCTTTCCTGCATTGTTTTCCTCCAAAAAAAGAACCTCCGTCTGGACAAACCCAAACGGAGGCACAAGTATTAGAGTGACATATCGTTACTCTTATGTTTCTTAGGTGTTTTCACAGCATTTCCAAGATTCTGATCCTTATTGGAAACATCCTTTTCCTGCTGTTTTGTTTTTGCCTTCTGGCGAGCATCAAAGGTGGCTGCTTTTTCGAATACTTTGTCTTTGGAATCATAATGATATACCTCATCCGTAAGACGTTCCGATGGGCGTACCTGTGTTGCATTGATTTCTGTCACCATACTGCGAAGCTCAAGGAATGACATCTTTCCATCATCCGGGACAACCAGAGTTTCATGCACAGATGATGGGAGAATAAAATAATCTCCACCTAATCTTTCTGCAATTTTATCCATTTGATCCGGATAGAAGATGGATGCTGCACCATTAATACCTTGCACATTGGTGATTACAGTCATGACAGAGTCTTCAATCATTGGCATATCCTGTATCAGAGCATCCATTGTCTCCTGATCCATACCAGCTTCTTTCATATCATCCATCATGATACGTTTCATGACCTCGCCCATAGAAGCAACCGTAGCAGGAAAGAGAATTGGAGAACTTTTCATCGCATCTTCATGAAGCTGTTCCTGTGTAATACCATACATATTCATCAGATGATTGTTGACTATGGTAGAAGCAATGCCTGCGTCGTCATCCATGCTGACAGCGATATGATATGTAATCGCTAAATCCTCACGAAGCATATGTGGGGCATCCTGCAGCATTTCCTGATTTTTCTCTGCATTGCTTACTCGGATGAAAAGCTTATGCTTTGTAGTATCATAATCCGTGATGCGTAAGGAATCCACCTCAAAGCCTTCTGGCTGCATCTGAACCATAGCTGCAGCTTGTGTTACCGCCTCAACCAGGGAAATGTGATCGGAATCGTAAGCGTCATAGAGTGCTTCCAAATTGATGGTAGGCACTGCCACCTGATTTTCTTTGCAAACCACAAGTCCGGTATACTGTTCATTCAGTTTTTTATGCTGTACAAGCTCCACTGTTGCGTCTTTAAAATCACTAGGAAGAAATTCCTTGATCATATCCTGAATTGATTCTGTAAAAGATTTAAAATCCATAAAACTACCTCGTTCTTTCTTTTATTTCTTTGTTTTTGAGTTACTATTCTTTGGAAATTCCAAAGAGAAATTTGCCCTTCCATCCTTAAACTCCACCAACAGATCTGCTTCAAAATACATATCCTTTTTTCTGGAATACAAGTCCTTCATATGGGCTCTCCCATGTGCCAGAAGTGCCACCGCTGTTGCAGTATCTATAGTCTTTTTCATCGTTTCCAGATACCGGTTTTCCTTCCAGAGAGAGAATCTGCATTCTCGATTGGAGCAATAGAAGTTCTTCTTTCCCTCAAACACAGGACTGCCACAGATTGGACAGTTTCCAATGCTCTTGTGATTGGAAAATCGAGTTGTTTCTTCCGGTGGAAGTTCTTCCAGGCCATTTAAGATCATGGATAACAAATTGCAGATTCCCCGAAGAAACATCTCCGGATCCATCTGTCCTTTTTCCATTTGCAATAACTGGTTTTCCCACTCTGCAGTCATACTGGCAGATTGTAAACACTCCGGCATCACACTAATCAATGCCTTGCCATCCTCTGTGACAGTGAGCGTTTTTCCTTTTCTTTCGATGTAGTTATCAGAGACAAGTTTTTCGATGATTCCGGCACGGGTCGCAGGAGTACCAAGTCCTTTTTTCTCGGTATCTTCATCGAATTCTTTGTTCCCAGCTGTTTCCATCGCATGAAGCAAAAGATCCTCATTAAATGCTTTTGGTGGAGAAGTAAAATGCTCTGTTTTCTCTGCAGTGACCTTGTAATAGGTTTTACCCTCTGTCACATTCGGAAATTCTTCTTTACCGACAGCATCCATATCCTGTATGGCAAGACGATCTTTGTTTTTAAAACATTCTTCATACAGCTTCCAGCCATGCTGTTTGATTCTCTTACCACTGGCTGAAAAATGCTCGCCTTCACAAATCACATCAGCATGAATCTCCGTAAAGATATGCTCTGTATCCGTAGCTGCTATAAGCCGGATCGCCACCATGAATAAAATTTTTTCGTCAGATTCTTTCAAATCACGAATCGCATTGCCATCCAGTTCCATCGTCGGAATAATGGCATGATGATCCGATACCTTGGCATTATTCATGACTTTCTTCATATCTGGTTTTGTTGGTTCCTCAAATGGACCAAGAACCTGATATACTTCATGAATTCTACGAACCACACTTTTTCCTGTGCTTTCCATATCCTCTGTCAAATACTGGCTGTCTGTTCTTGGATAAGTAATCAGCTTTGCTTCATACAGGGATTGGACTGCATCCAGTGTCTGCTTTGCTGTCATGCCATAGATACGGTTTGCATCTCTCTGGAGAGAAGTAAGGTCATACAGTTTTGGCGGTTTGACACGTTTTTCTTTCTCCGATAGAGATACAACCGATGCATCTTTCCCATCACATTTACAAAGCAACTGATCCGCTTCTCGTTCGTCAAAGATTTTTTCTCTGACTGCTTTCATGCCATCACAGTCCAGTTCCACGTTGAAATACTTCTGTTTTTTAAAGTTTTTAATCTGATTGTCTCTCTCAACCAGCATGGCTAAAGTCGGTGTCTGCACACGCCCCACAGTAAGCCTCTTATAATATTTTGAAGTGAAAGCTCTTGTTGCGTTCATACCGATCAACCAGTCTGCTTGAGATCTGCACACAGCGGCATTCGCCAAGTTACGATATTCTTCTCCATCTTTCAGGTGTTCAAATCCATCCAGAATAGCAGAATCTTCCAGAGAACTGATCCACAGACGCTTTATCGGCAGTTTGCTTCTGGACAAGTCATAGACATGCTTGAAGATAAGTTCTCCTTCACGACCTGCATCGCAGGCATTTACCACATAGTCCATTCCCGGCTGATTCAATAGCTGTTTTAAAATATAAAACTGGTCCTTTTTATCTTTGGATACTTCCACCTTCCAGGAAGTTGGAATAATGGGAAGATCCTCAAAGTTCCAATTTTTGTAGCGTTCATCGTATCGTTCCGGATAAGCATATCCGGCAAGATGACCTAAGCACCAACTCACAATACAGTCATCCCCTTCCAGATAACCCTCTTTTCGTTCATTCGCACCGATCACCTGTGCAATACTTCTCGCCACACTCGGTTTTTCTGCAATTACTAAATACATGTCTTACCTCCAAAAAGACCGGCTACAGAATCTGCAACCGGTTCAAAATATCTATATCAATGCCACTGTCTATCCCCTCAGTGGCACAATTTTAATTATCGAAATCTTCGGATTCCTGATCCTCTTCAAATGAATCGGATTCATCAATCATCTCGATACCTTCGTCATCACCCTCATCCTCATCTTTTTTTGGCTTGATGAATTTTATATATCCATAAGCACCTACACCAAGGATTGCTGCTGCGAAGATTGCTACAAGTGCTCCCAGATTAGAAGCAGTCCCTTCTTTTTCCGGACTCTCTGTCACAGGTTGTTCCGTCTGCTCTGAATGTGTATTCTCATCAATCACAACCTCTGGTGTTACATCCACGATAGTAGATGCAGAAGTATCTTCCTCTAAGAATTCCTTCAGATCATTTTCATCAATCTGAGACAACATATACACGTTATCCACATTTGCAGATCGGTCAATGATCACATAGAAGGTATTATTATTCTTCGTTGTGATAGTAAGAAATTCCTTATTCTTACTGTTTGTGATATCATCCTGAACCTGAGCATTTCCCGGAACGGAGAATGGCTCCTCCGTATTGATCTGGTTTTCTTCCACAACAGTATCTTTATCCGTTTTCTCTGTTTCCACAGTTTCTGTTTTGCTTGCTTCTGCAGATTCATCCACATAAGCAAAAGCAGTAGTACCTGTTGCGAAAATCATGCTTGCCGATAAAAAAAGAACAGCCAGCATTTTATTCATCCTCTTGATCTTCACCATAATTGTTATCCTCTCTTTCTCTCATCTCATCGGATGATTCTTCTACGGGGATGTTTTCCTCAGAATCTCCATCTACCTGAAAACGAACGCTTCCATCCTGAATACCATTGAGCAGATCAAAGAGTTCCTTGCTGCTCAGTTTCATACCACGAATACTTTTGATCATCTCATTATTTTCTTCCTGCTTTAGTGCAGATTGAACGCCTTTGAGATATTGCTGCAGCTCTGCAATCTTTCGCTCTGTTTTATCAATCTCTTCAAGATATCGCTTGATTCGCCTGTTCAATTTGTTCACCTTCCTTCAAAGCTCCGGAACGCCTTAAGGCAGACGTCCGAAGCATAAAAAATGTTGCTGCCAGTAGGAAGAATTGATGTTGGCATACTGGATAGGATTTCCACAATGGATCATCATTCCATTTCCAACATAAATTCCTACATGACTGGCTCCTGATGTGTTATAAGTTTTCTCAAAGAATATCAGATCTCCCGGTTTCGCCTGATTTGGCGGTACATAAGTACAGATTCCACGAAGCCCTTCTGCAGTCCTGCGACCATAGTTCCATCCATTGCCGCAGTGATTAATCACCCAGGACACAAATCCAGAGCAATCAAAACTTGTAGATGGGGATGCCCCGCCCCAGACATATGGATAACCAAGATATTTCTCTGCTTCACGGATCATGTTCGCAAATCTTTGATCCGACAATGCCTCCGGTGGAATGTCATAGCTCATGCCGCCACTGCCGCCTGAAATCGTCCGAAGGTCAAATAGATAATCTCTGTTTCCGTAGGTGGTATTTAATGCGTTATAGAGAATCAGTTCTTCTTCATTCAGATTGGCTCTGGCAATGGCATCAAATCCTTTATTAGTCAGAGTCACTGAAAGAATCTTCTTCGTTGTGGTATTTGTAACTGTGACTTCCCGGCTTCCATTATCATCCGCAAGGAATGCTTCCCATGTCTGATGTCCATGGGCAGATGCTGCAGCATGCGAATCATAATAAACATCAAAATCCACTCCATATCTTGCAAAAGCACCGGTATCCTCCACAGTGTATTCCACACCGTTCATGACGATCCGGGTTCCCATTGGTACGGTAGGATTCGTTGCATCTACTGCAATGGTATGATTGGCTCTTGGCATGACTCCACTGGCAGTTGGACCACCAGACCATCTGCCACAGCAGATGGAGCAGTTGCAATATCCACTGGTTACAACTTGTCCCAGAGATTCTCCGACTCGAACCGTTCTGGTCTCTGTGACTGTCTCTGTTTTTCCTTCCACATCCATGCCATACTGCGCTTCAAACAATTCCTGAATCACATCTTCTACATCCGCATATTTGAACTCACCATATTTCACGGTAAGAAACGAAATCAGATGATAAGGATTATGGGAGATTTCATCAATGTTGTAGCGATACTCGTCATAGTCAGGATATCTGGATTCGATGTTGTTGACTTGCCGGTTCAGAGCATTCTCCAATGCTTTATAAGCATTTTCCGCAGAGTGGATATCATCATCTGTGCTGGGATAAGTTGTCATGCCAATCAATGAGCCAGCACCTTGAATAGACGCTGAACAGCTGGTAAGGGAAGTAGAGATGAGCATAAATAAAAGAGCAAACACACCTATTCCAATAAAAATCGCCTTGTTCTTACGGAATATTTCTGCGGTTGCTCTTTTCGCTTTTTCTGTGAAAGACTCTGTAACAGCAGTAGCAGCACCACTGACAGTATCCATCCCCTTTTTCCCTTTTTTGGCTGCAATATAAGAATCCTTATATCTTTTTCTTTGCCAGAATCGATTCCACACTTTTTTCTTTGCCGTTTCTTTTGCAGATTCCCTGACTGACTTCTCCATCTCTTCAAACGTTAAACGTCCACTTGTTGGAGATTCTGTTTCACGATACCCTTTCTTTGCCAGTCTGCCAGAGGTTCGATTCATTCTGATCTGTGCACTGCGAAGGCTTCTGGTAGCTTCTTCCACAGCAATTTCACTGGCATGGGCACCTTCTAATCCCACATTGTCATCCTCTGCATGATGTAGCTTTTCATGTACATATGCGCCGACTGCAGCACCACCAATTCCTGCAGCTTTCTTTCCAAAACCTGTTCCGGCACCGGCAATCATGCCACCTTCATCGTCAAACGATAACTTTGATACTTTCTTTTGTTCCTCAGTGAGCCTTTTTCTCTGTCTCTTCTTTTGAATTGCTTCTTTACTTTCGAGGCTTTCTTCCTTGGGAATACTTTCGTGAGCATGAAGCTTTTTTCGATAAGAAGAATTATTACGTGAAATCTTTTTTTTGATCACAGCTTCTTCTTCCGTGAAAGGTTCTTCTGACGGAGCAGCTCTGGACGGGGGTTCCCGGATCAGATCTTTCGTATTCTGATATTTTTTATTTCTTTTTGACGTACCTTCATGCAGGTTTTCTTCTGTAAGCCCATCTCTGGACATCTTCTGAACAATTTTGTCTTTTCCTGTATATTCCTGTCCTGCCATTTATCCTTTCACCTCCTCTCCGAAAACAGGCAAATTAAAAGCAGCTCTCTCCACTGCAGAATGAACTTCTGAGAAGATGCCGCTCCCATACCTCCAATGTTTTCTCATTTTTCTTTGCGATGTTTTCCATGTCTGCAAGTTCTTCCTTGCTGATGAGTAACTCTTTTTCCTTCATTCGGTTATACAGAACATAGATTGAAGCAAGACTGGTATGCAAATCCTCAATCAGCTGCAGATAGGCCCTCTGGCATTCCGGAAGATTTTCTTCTGCCAGCATCGTGCGAATTCCCTTATGAAGGCTTGCTCGATCTACCATCAATGGTTCTTGTTCATAATAATCAAAATATTGTTTCATCTCTTAATCGTCCTCTCTGATCAACTTTCCAACTACAACCATACGACCATTTTTATGACTGTACTCACAAGTAGACAGGGTAAGTAACGGATCCCCATATTCAGCCATGACTCCTGTGTTGTAATAGGACTTCTTTATACAAGTATCAACAAAGTTTTTATATTCCAGAGTCGTTTCTGCCTTAGTAAATGCATAATACGCAAAATCGTTTCCCGTATAGACAGGAACAGCAAAGCAAGCCATCACTTCATAAATTTCATCGCCTTGAAGAGTGCTGTAAATTATCTTTTTATGCTCCTGATAGAAAGATTCGTTCTTATACTTATCAAGATCTGCAAACATTGCACCACTGTTCATGTGATGACCGTAAATGATCAGGTTATCAAAATTCTCCGGGTCACAAATCTCAGCAATAAAAGGAGTTCCACTTATGTCATATTTCTGGTTGAAATTCTTTCTTAAGTAGTAATTCTTTTCTTCCGGATGATACATGACCGGATAATCAATGTGTGTATCCTCAATTCGAATCCACCCTACACAGTCCGGATTCTTTTCATGTAGTTCCAGAAGACCCGGATTGATATTTGGCTCATCCTTCGAGTTATCTTTTGAAGCCTCTGGATATTCCTGATCGAATACTTCCCTGATTTCTTCAAATGCATTATCACTTTTCTGATCTTCCAGTTTTATCCCTGCCAGCATGTAGATACTGACAGAGATGCAGAAGAGTGAGAGTAGCAACATGATTCCTGAAAAAAGCTTTCTCATGATTTTTGGGAAGCCTCCCATTCTTTTCGGGCTTCCACTTCCTCCGGCTTAGTTGTCATCAGACTGTATAACTTCAAAGATTTATCAAACTTATCCTTGAATGGAATGATGGTGCTTCCATAGAACAGAAGCCCCTCACCTTCACCGGAATTTGTTACATAAGATAACTGGTATGGAGAAATATTCAGCTGTTTTGCAAGAATCTGTCTGTCACCGGCAGCCTGATTGAGCATCAGGATAAAGTCGCTGTTTTCAAAGATATTTTCAATCTCACGGCTGGCAAGAAGATCTTTGATATTCTGTGTGATACCGGTTGGGATTCCTCCCCATTTACGGAATCGCTTCCAGATTTCAACCGAATACGCTGCAGTCTGTTCCTCTTTCAGAAGCAGATGGAACTCATCAATGTAATACCGGGTGGATTTATGAGAGCCACGGTTGATGGTTACTCGGTTCCAAACCTGATCCTGAACAATCAGCATTCCAAGTTTTTTGAGCTGTTTTCCAAGATCCTTGATATCAAAACAAACAATTCGATTATTAAGCTCCACATTGGTCTGATGATTAAATACACGAAGCGAACCGTTGACATAGATTTCCAAAGCTGTCGCAATACGCTGTGCCTGTGGCTCTTCCTGTTTTCTCAAGCATTCATACAGATCTCCAAGAATCGGCATGTTCTCTGGTTTTGGATCTGCAAAGTAGTTTTGATACACCAACGGCAGACATCGGTCAATGACTGATTTTTCTTCTGCCTCGATACCATCTCGACTACCCATGATTAATTCACACAGAGAGAGTACAAAGTCTGACTTCACTCCAAGAGGATTATCATCATCGGAATAATCCATATTGATATCCATCGGGTTGATATAATCCTTACTGGTTGGTGAAATATGGATAACCTGTCCCCCAAGAGCATGTACAAGAGGGTAGTACTCACCTTCCGGATCTCCTATGATGATGTCATCGTTGGTTACGAAGAACGCATTGGTGATTTCTCTTTTTGCTGCAAAAGATTTACCGGAACCCGGTGTACCAAGAATCAATCCGTTCGGGTTCTTTAATTTCTTTCGGTCTACCATGATCATATTGCTGCTAAGAGCATTCAATCCGTAGTAAAGGGATTCGCCCGGCATGAACAACTCCTGTGTGGTAAATGGTACAAAAATAGCAGTGCTTGTTGTGGTCAGTGCTCTTTTGATCGGCACATGATTGACCCCTAACGGTACACTGCTCATTAACCCCTCTTCCTGTAAATAATCCAGTTTACGGAGTACACAATTATATTTCTGTGCAATACCTGCAGTCTGCAAAATTGCATTATCCAGATTTTGCTTTGTCTTTGCGGTATTTAAAAAGAGAACTGTCACCAAGAACATTCTCTCATTTCTGGATTGCAGATCGTCCAAAAGTCGCTTGGCTTCTCCGCCATAAGTATTCAGATCGGAGGGAATGATATCCATGTCATAACCAGCTCTGACTGCTTTTTTCTGTTCCTCAATCTTCATTCGGTTAATATCTGTCACCTTAGATTTTACAAGTTTGATCGCTTTCATCTGATCCACAGACTGTACATGAAGATTGACACTTAAATCCTTATCAATATCCAGAAATTCTGCCAGCATTTTATCTGTAAGTTCCGGTGCCAGAATCTGCAGATATGAAACACTTCCCAGAGTGTCACCCATACGGAAGGTGCTTCCATCCTTAAACACAAAGCTTGTTGGTGCAATAAAATCTTTGGTTCCAAGACCACTTTTTAACAGCTGACTGTATTCAAAGTTGAATCCCGTCTGATCCGGATTAAAGGTTTCATAGAGGATCTGCAATCGCTCCACACCATTCAATGGATAAGCCGGAACACCCAGAATCTTAAAGTTATTGAGAATATCAGACTCAATACGTTCCAGTTTCGGTTTTGCAAGCTTGATGCTGTCAGCTTCTACAGAAAAAGTAATGTATTTTGTCTTTACCAGACCATTATTTCCTTTTGCCAACTGATTCTTAAGCATCTGTGCATATTCCATTCGCACATCATCAAAAGCATCATTCTGAGGACGAATGCGAATCACACGTTCAAATTCTTTCATATTGCTCTTATGATTGATAAAGCTGAGCTGAAAATGAATGCTGCTGTCAAAGTAATTTAAGAAATCACACCAGTTTTCAAAGATTGCATTCTTGTCTTCGTTTTGTGCCAGCTGATAGTTGATATCATAAAAACGGATTGTCTTTGAATAGGTTTTGCCCTGCACCCGGCAGATACCATCTTTTGCCATTTCCTTATATCGGATCGTATTCTGGGCAGAAATCTTTTTTTCATTCTTCTTATCTGCAGATGACTTCTTTTTCTTCTTGTCCTTCTTGGGATCCTGAATGGCAGGTGCTTTTTTCTTAGACACGCTTTTTGCCTCCTTTCTCATTGCTATCACCATGGTCAGCATTTTCTAATTCCGACTCATAGTAGTTTTCAGTTTCATATTTGCGGACAGATGGTCGTAAGAACTTCACCCTGATAATATTCATCAGGATTTCTTCCAGTGGCTGCCCGTCTTTTTCACACATGGCAAACAGAAATGCCGGAAGCATTAACAACACCATAACCGTTGCTGCGTTTGACATGCCAATGACATTTCTGGTCAGAAAATAGAATGGAATTCCTATTGCAGCTCCGATCCCGATACAAATCAGCTGTCTTCTGGTCAGATTGAATGCCAGTTTATTTTTTACTTTTGTCAAATCTTTGGGAACACTGACATAAGCCATAAGCTATCGTCTCCTTTCTAAAGATTAATGGCTTCCAAAAATCTGTTTACTCAAAGATCCAGTCTTAAATAAGCTGAAACAGAGTACAACTGTGTAAGCCATAATGCCAAATAATGAGGAACTTAAGTTATTTGAATACTGAATGCCTGCTACCAGCACCGCATAGATAGCCACGCAGATCATCATCAGAAATGCCTGGAATGCCAGAGCCATAAGTCCTCTGAAATAGTTTGTTCCGACCTGTCCCCACTCCCTGTTGGACATCGTGGCGAACGGAATCGGTGCAACCGAAGTGTAGATGTATATTTCAATCATTCTTCCGTACAAGATGACTGTTATCAGTACCGACATGACCTTCATACATAAGCTGACGATCAGGGTTTCCAATGCCAAGATGACCAGTTCCCCTATCTCCATTGCTTCCAGAGTCGTATCCAGATTCGTAATAGCTGATGTAATATCAATTGCTGTATTTCCGGTAATTACACCAGCGGCTGAATTGACCACATGCTGTCCCACATCAAATACTGCCATAGTAATGGTAAATGTGTTGCTCACAAGATAAACTGCGATCCACATTTTTACAAAGTACTTGAAGAACATCCATGTATCGATGTCATGCATATTGTTTCGCTCTGTGATCATCGTGATCAGCTCATAACAAAGTACGAAAGTAATGATAATTCCTGCTATCGGCATGATGATCGAATTCGACAGATTTTGTATCATGCTAAAAATGCTGCCATTCCACCCCTGTGGAGTCTGTCCAACCTGGGCAGCGATCTCACTGGTCTTTTGATTGACATCCGTAAACATCCTGTCCAGATTGGAATGGATCATCCCCGTTAGAAGTTCACGCATCCACTCTTCAATTGCATCAAAAATGCCATCGAACATGGATTACTCCCTCCTTTTAACCAAACAATCCGCTAAGCAGTGGAATCAGCTGTGTACCGATAAGGATTACTCCGCCACCGGACATGAGCTGCTTGATTCCCTGTGATTTTGCACCCGGATTGTCATTGCCATATCCTTCCATCAAATTGATTACACCCCATACACCAAGTCCGGCTCCGATGGCTACAACAAGGGTCTGTAAGATATTGATCGCTGAACTAAAAAACGCCATATGTGATATTGAAACTGTAGATTTTCAGGCTCTATCTACAGAATCTCTCCTTTCCAAATTTAGTGTTTTTGAGCCATATATTGTGTGATCTCCCCTTAGCAGGGAGCTCGGATCCATCCCTTCATCATTGCACCTCCTACCAAAGGCATAAAAAATACCGCTTCTCAAAAGCGGATCATTTACTCGTCTATTTCATCTTCTGCAGCAATGGCTGCGACGTCTGCCTCCGAAACATTACATTCATACATTTCAAAGACCATATCTTTTTTCAGAATCAATTTATGTTCCAGATACTTCTGGATGTCAAATTCATTCTTCTTATCGTAATCGGATAATTCCTTATATCGTTTGTGTTTGGTAATATCGAACTTATCACTTAAGAACGGGCGCACACCCCGAAGCTGCAAAATACATTTGTTTCCATCCATGACCGCAAGCTCATCCTTGCTCATCAGCTCCTTGCCTGTCTTTTGATAGTTCAGTCCATAAGAACGATTACTTCCTCTTGTATCAGAAGTGTTATATAGATCAATGGTTTCCTTTCCAAGAATCTCCGAGATTTCTTTTAAAGTAGAACTTTCCTTGCCGCCAAGGAACAGCATGGTATCACAGTTTCCTTCAATTGTTTCTGCAGCATCCTTATATATGGTCTTTAGCTGTGACCTGGACTGCAGAATAATGGAAGCTGATATTTCCCTGCTTCGGATGGTTGCAATCAATTTGTCGAATTTTGGAATTTGACCAATGTTAGCAAACTCATCAGCCAGAATTCTCACATGATACGGCAACCGACCTCCATGCTCATCATCCGCTTTATCACATAACAGGTTAAATAACTGTGTGTACATGATGGCTACCACAAAGTTGAAAGTATCATCAGTATCTGAGATGATCACAAACATTGCTGTTCTCTGATCTCCTAGCATATCAAGCTCCATTTCATCGTATTCCATCAGATCTCTCAATTCCTGAATGTCAAATGGAGCAAGCCTTGCACCACAGCTGATCAGGATAGACTTTGCTGTTTTTCCAGCTGCCAGCTTATATTTGCGATACTGGCGCACTGCAAAGTGTTCCGGATTTTCAGCTTCCAGTTCCTCAAACAATTCATCCACCGCATTTTTAAATTCTTCATCTTCCTCCCTTGTCTCACTGGCATTGATAAATTCAAGCAGAGTAGAGAAGTTCTGTTCTTCTGGTGGGGCTTCATACCAGATATAGCCGATCAGGGCACTGTAAAGGAGTTTTTCTGCTTTCACCCAGAAATCTTCGGTGGATTTTTCTCCTTCTCCTTTGGTATTTGCAATGATCGTATTCACCAGTTTCAGGATATCTTTCTCGCTGCGAATATAATGAAACGGATTATAATGCATGCTTTTTTTGAAATTGATCGTATTTAGTACTTTGATGCGATATCCTTCATTCGCAAGCATCTTGCCACACTCCACCAGAATTGTACCCTTCGGATCTGTGACCACATAAGATACGTTCTTGGGCATCTGCATTAGATTTGGTTTTACATAGAACCTTGTCTTACCAGAACCGGAACCACCAATAATGATGACATTCTTGTTTCTTGCATATTTCGGATGTTTTGGTCTGGAATTCATGGTAAGTCTCTCTGTCTGGGTCAGTAGGACATTATTTTCAAACACCGGGTCTATGAATGGTTCGATGTCTTTTGAGGTGCCCCATCTAGCAGAGCCATATTCTTCTCCCTGACGAAATTTCTTTGCATTCTTTCCTTTGAAATAAACAACTGCCCAGATAAGTAAGGCTCCGGTAATACCAACAAGCAAATCATACAAATGAAAACTTGGCAGAACATTCGTAAAGGCAAGTCTATAATTCATCATCATGACACCAAATCGTTGAACTGCTGTGCCTCCCACACAATGTCTGTACAGCCAGGCACCTTTATCCACAAAATAGAAAAGGATGATGTAGGGTATCCACATAATTATCTTCTTTCTACTCATCGATCCTGACCCCTATCCTTATTTTTCTGTTTCACTCTTTGACGATGCTTTACCTTACGCTGCATTGTCTTTGCAAGTTTTTTCTTCACAGAAGGCTTTTTAACTTTCTGCTTCATGGATACACCGGCATATTCTTTAAAAGCTGCAGTCATTACATCCACATCTTTTGCTTTAAAAAACACCATAAATCTAGGTGGATCTGTACTGACATCTTTTTTCAGGCTGTAATCAATACCGTACTTTCGGGCAATCCTTTCAAATGATTTGATGTTATCATCTGTAATCGGAATATTGGTAAGCTGAACTCCCTGATTCATGAGCTGTTTCATAGTTTGCTTGCCTCTGGGCTTTTTTGCTTCCAGTTTTTTCTCTGCTTTATCTCTAGCCTTTACTTTGATTTCTTCATTTTTCGACACGTTTTTCTTCTGGGTTTTTAGATTCTTTCGTTTTTCCATGTCATTCAAATACTTTCGCATAGCTGCCTTTAACGTATTGGCAGTGATGCGCCCAGCCTGAATGCAAAGATTCAATGTTTTATCATTTACTTCATCCTGCACTATGAACTCCCCCTTTCAATTAGAGGCAGGATACCTCTTTTTTCTTTTAGTTCTTCATACAAGAACAATCTGCCTTTTTGTGTCCATTCCGTCTGCATACGCACCAGACAGGTTCCATCCCCTCTCGGAATCGTAATGGTTCTACTGTGCACGTATCCTTGTCCCTGATAGTTAGCATATAATATCCACTGATCATTCACTTTATATTGGATTTTCATGTCATGGAGAAGGCGGTTAAATTGAATGGCGCTCATCCCATAATCCTTGGCAATCTGCGTGGTCAGAACCAGAGACGGAGATTGAAGAATCTGTTCCAGATAATATGCCTTTGGAGTCAGTTCTTCTAACATCATCTGTTGCTCCATTACCTGATTCTGCATTAACAAACATTGATCTCTAAGTTCCTCGACGGACTTATTTGCAATTTGCAATGCTCTTGCCATAACCTGTTCCGGTGAATTCCACGCTTTTTCCACTTCCAAAAAATATTTGCGAATCACTTTTCCTACAGGTGTTCTAGCCAGCATGCAGATTTCTTTCGCCATGTCGATGGACAACTCATGATCTACGATTTCTCTGCAGATTTTTCGATTACCCTCGAATTGAACTCGGTCAATTTTGACCGCCTTGAAATCCATGCCCTCTTCAAAACCATAACTACACATCCTTGGAAACCAATGACGATACTCTGTATGAACACCTAATCTTTCGTGAAGTTGCCTTGCTGATACAGTCATTTCATTTGTTTCCGTATGGACCTGAATCATACTATTCATTGCTGGTTCACCTGCCTTTCTTCTGTCTGATCTCCATCAGTAATTTTGCAATACAATAACCAATACAGGGAGAATGTCTGCCATAAGGACAGTTCTTACAATTACCTGTATCTTCTGGAAGTTCTGTTCTATCCGGCAGAAGATAGTGGCATGCATTTAATTTGCAGCCTTTCTTTCTGCTGATCCAATAGTGACAATATACGCAGGACCATGGTTTTTCTGGGTGATATTTTCTTCCCGTAATAGCAGCCTTTGGATCTACGATATCGTTTCTATCGTTTTTCATGCAATCTCTCTCTTAGAACAACTTCCTCTGTTCTTTCATCTCCGATGCCCCAGAAATCATCGTCATCACTTCCAACCTTAGCGGCACACCATAATGCAAAGCTGCAAACAACAGCAACGATACCACCAGTAATCGCAATTGCTTTCCACATATTGTTTTCTCCTTCCGAAATAGAAAATGGATGCCTGCAATCTCGGTCTTGAAATCACAAACACCCATTACTATCTCTATTTATAAATGTTTCTTAGTTGCGTTTTTTCTTTCTTTTCAGTGCGTATACAGCACCAAGACCACCAAATCCCAGAGCCAGAAGCCCATACCATAAGGCAATGTTTCTGTCATCACCTGTTTTTGGAGTAGAAGGTGTCTCAGATGGTCTGGAAGGTTTCGCCTCATCTACCATTGTTACATGCTGTACTTCGGCAGTATCCTTCACTTCAAACTGTACATCATTTGCTACCAGATATCCTTCCGGAGCAGTTTCCTCACGGAGCGTATATTTACCGATTGGAAGCATCTCGATGTAGTGTGGATTGTTTGTGGATGTCCAGCTTTCCACTACCTTTCCTTCGGAATCAAGGATAGTAAGTTTGGCACCCGGAAGTTCTTTTCCGGCAATGTCCTGCTTAGAGATCTCCACCTTTGTCACATCATCCTTCATTTCCACTTTCTGGACCTCTGTGGTATTCTCTATCGTAAACTCGATACTTTCTGCAGTAACATAGCCATCTGCAGGCTGTGTTTCGATGAGTGTATAGTACTTTCCGACCACAAGCTCTTTGATCACATGGGCGTCTTCTGTGGAAATCCATTCGTCCACAAGTTTTCCGTCTTTATCTACAACCTTTAACTTGCACCCAGGAATCTCTTTCCCTGTTGTAATGTCGGATTTTGTAAGTTCTACTGTGGTAGCTTCATCTTCAAATGTGAAGTTTTCTTCTACAACAGCCTGATCTGCACCGACATACTCGAAAGTGAATTCCTGTACTTCTTCGGCATTGACAAATCCATCCGGAGCATGAAGCTCTTTCACATAATAAGAAGCATCGATTGGAAGATCTGCGATAAAGTTGATCTCTCCATTTGCATCTGTCGCTTTCAGTTCGATGATCTCATCTGCTTCGATCAGCACTTTGCCAGAAGCAGATACGATATCCTCTTTTGCGAACAATCCGAATATACCACCTTCTAATACACGGTCCGTATTTTTCTCCTTTTTCAAGATATGGATGCTTACCGTCTGTCTGTGGTTCTGCCAGTCTTCATCGTAAATGACAACAGGGGTATTCTGGTCACGGTAAGTCAGGTCCACAACCACCGGCTCTTTGTCCAGCACATAACCGTGGGCAGTCGCAACTTCCTTCACATAGTAGATGCCAAGTGGAAGATTATCTAATGTTGCAACACCGGTCTCATCTGTAGTGATCGTTGCCACCAATTCATCTGCTTTGTAGTAATCATCGCTGACACCATCTGCAGCTTTGATGTCTTCCTTGGCATATACTTCAAAAGTGACATCGGTAAGGCTTCCTGTCACATAATTAAAAATGTGCTCTACAAAACCTTTCATCTTATCAATCAAAGTAACACTATCAAGGAATTCACCCTTTTTATTTACAATGAGTTTTGCCACCGGCACTTCATCAGTCATCTGTACTTTCTGAATTTCTGCAGTATCCTCGATTGTAAACTGAATCTCATTTGCTACCAGATATCCATATGGTGCAAATTCTTCACGGAGAGTATACGTTTCACCTACATGAAGTTTTTTGATCACATGTGGAGCATCTTTATCCGATGTCCAACTGTCTACAACATTGCCTTCACTGTCAGTAACCGTGAGATATGCTCCGGAAAGCTCCACACCTGTAGTAGCATCGGCTTTTGTAATCTCAACAGTAGTAGGCTCATTTTTCTTAATGGATTTCAGTTCCACTGTCTGTACTTCCTGTCCCTGATAAGAAGCATCAAAGGCAAGTACTTCATCAGAAGAAACATATCCAAGTGGAGCTTTTAACTCTTTCACATAATATTGTCCAAGCGGAAGATCTAAGGTACAAACTGCCTGTCCATCTTCACCGGTAGTCATTTCCTGAAGGAGAGAGTCTGCAGTTACGAGTATATTGCCGGATCTGTCCTTGATATCCTCAGCATTATAAATTCCAAATACTGCACCTTCGACAACATCACCGGTTTCTGCATCCTGCTTTTCAACAGTAATCGACACTTTCTGACGTTCGTTGGTATAGGTCATTTCATCAAAAATGACTGGGGTATTCTGATCCGCATAAACAAATTCAGAATCCTGAATCGTAGTGTTTAATACAAAACCATCGGTTGCCTTGGTTTCTTTCACATAGTATTTTCCAAGCGGAAGATTCTTAACCACAGCTTTCCCTTCTTCATTGGTAGCTACATTTGCCACCAATGCATCCTTTGCAAAATAGAGTAATCTGTTTCCGTTTTCATCCACTTGGTGATCTGCAGTGTAGATATCCTCAGCTGCATATACTTCAAATTCAGCACCTTCAAGCCCTTTCATCTCATAATGGAACTCTCCATCGTAAGATGTGAGCATTTCTCCCTGTTTGTAAATGGTCAGCTGTCCTTTTACCGGATGGTTCTCATATTCTACTGTGATGATGGCATCACCACTGACAGAATCCATGAGAAATGCTGTATTCGTATCAACTGCAACCGTTACAAAATTAGGGTTTAAAGTATAGCCCTCTGGGGCAGTCACTTCCTCAATTCGATAATTTCCGGGTCTTAAGCTGTTTGGAAGAATAAGATATCCGTCCTTATCCGTAAAGTAAGATTTATGAACCTTTGTTACAGGGTAGGTTGTTACCTGTTCCACATATGCATTCTTTGTCAGATCAAACACTTTGAATTCTGTCTTAGGAAGAAGCACCGTCTTTTTCGTCTCATCATCTTTCTTTACAATCTTAAGCTTTGCTTTGAATTCGTTATCCAAGAGAACTCTCCATACCTGTGGGGTATTTGGTTTGTGCTCAGATACAACCACCTCAAAATCATCCACCGGATCAAAATTGTGAAGAGAAGTCGTTTCTTTTACAATGTATGTTCCGTATGGAAGCGGAATAGAACAAGCATATCCCTTCTCATCCGTAAACATCTCTGTCTTTCCATCTGCAGTGATCACGACTGGTCTGGCAGAAGTAAAATCATAGCTTCCATCAGCATTTACCTTAAGAGAACTCTTTAAGTATGCAGAGAATCCAACTCCCTTTAAGAGATCCGCATCGGTCTTACCGTTGTTGGCAGCTTTGATCAGCTGGAATGGCTGTTTCATCACATCTTCTTTTGAAGTTGTATGACGCTCAATAACCGGAACATTTGCACCTTCATAGCTGCAGTCAATATCATGTTCTGCAGTATCGACCAGATATCCGGTCGGAGGTGTCAGCTCCTTCACATAGTATTTTCCAAGATAAAGATCAGAAACAGAAGCTTCTCCGTTCTTATCTGTTTTCAAGGAAGTAATCAGTGTACCGGCTTTATGAATCACACCGGTAGTTCCATCCGGATGAACAATGTCCTCACGGGCATATAATCCATAGACTGCATTCTCTAATGTGGCATCTCCCTGTGGAACAGCTCCTGTTTCAGAATCCTGTTTTGTCAGTTTGATGGTTGCTCTTACTCGATGATCGGTTACATTCTTTGTGGTTGTCTTTCCGATATTCAGTGCCACATTATAGGATTTTGTATCGATCACATATCCAGCAGGAACAGAAATTTCTTTCAGATAAACCACTTCCTGCGTCTTTTCAATCGTAACTTTAGAAGAACCGTTTTTATCTGTTGCAGGCATCTGTGTGATCAGCTTTGTACAGGCTTCATCACTGTAGATACCATAAACTGCACCAGCAAGAGCATTGGATGTCTCACTGTCTTTCTTTGTAAGTAAAACATAACACTCTTTTGTCCAAGTAACTTTGAAATCCACATATTTCTCATTCCCAACACCTTCTCCAAACACAAGTGCAAGATCCTGTGTACCGGAACCGGTGGAAATCTTATATGCGGAATATTCTTTGTCAATGGAACCTTTCATAGTTGCAGAGAAGGTTGCTTTCACATCCTCTGCCTGTGTAAGAGGTGCCTGCAGATAAAACTGTGTTCCTCCACTAATCTCTACACTGGCACCTGCGGCACTTGTCTTTCCGGTAGATACATTTACCAGCTTCACACCTGCAGGAAGCTCGAATGTAATGGTCTGTAATGTGTCTGCCTTAAAAGTAATGGTCTTTGTTCTCTGAACATTTCCTTCCACGTAGGCTTTGACATTATCATCAGAAAAGCTCATGTCTACATCCGGGATGTCCGGCATGCTTACGCAGTAGTTGTAAAGTTCTTTTGCAAGACTCCTTCCGGTTGCATTTGTTCCGGAATCCCAATCAGAAGAACCATTGGCATATGCTGCCGCAATATGGGTAATGATAAACCTTTTACCAGTCGAGAAATCTGGATGCTTCTCATCGAAGAATCCATTCTCATCGCTTGCCTTTGTTCCGTAGTAACAAACCTTTGCAAGTGTTTTTCCATCACTCAGCTTTGTAATAGAATAGGTTCCATCATCCGGGCCTGTCTTACTTGGCTGCACACAATATGCAGTAGCCTTGATTCCACCCCATGTCACATAGTAAGGAGCAGTAATGTAAGAACCCAATCCATAGTCTGCATAGTGATACCAGCTACCTCTTGTAATGGACACACTCTGGCTTCCTGTTGCTGCAAAAAGCATTGGCATCTCAAAACTAACGGTTTCACCTACCTCTAATTCTGCAAGATTTACATCCTGTTCCACAGCTTCCTCTAATACTTCTGAAAGAGAAGTACCTGTTTCCGGATCTACAGTTTCCTGATCTTCGGTTGATTCGATTTCTACATCAAAAGCTTCATCCGTAATCTGTTCTGCATCATCAGGGATAACATCACTTTCCGAGTCTGATTCATCGTCCTCCGTGGTTTCTTCTGTAGTTCCACCACCAGAATCATTTTCCGTAGTTGTCTGGGAAGAAGCTTCAGTTACGGTTTCAGAACTTGCCTTTTTCTCTTCCTTAACAGTGATAGTTCTGCTGATCTGATATGTCGGATGATCTGTTTTTTGAGGTTCTACATAATAGACAGCTTCGTAGGAATCTTCATGATCCGTAGTAAAGCTTTCACCCTCATCATTCATCGCTTTCTGGAATTTTACTTTGACTTTATCATTGCCAGGAATCTCAATGCCAGAGAAGTCCACCTCAATATCAAATGTGCTTCCTACACTGACTTCGTGATCATGAGCGACAACTACTTCATCTGCATCAAGCATATCTGCAACATCCTTATATGGCGGAACTGTTCCGTCGGACGGTACTTCTGCTGCAAAGCTTGTTACCGGCTGCATCATTGTAGACAGTACCGTAAGAGTTGCCAGAAATCCTGACATAATTCTTTTTACGTTTCCTTTTCTCATTTCTTAAATCCTCATCTTTCATAAACTTGATTATCAGCTACAAAAGAAAAGTTCCTATGTCTTTTTCATTTCCTTTTTCCTCACTTTCCTAAATTTGTACTGTGGGATAGATTGATAACAGCACATAAATGTGGCGGTATCTGTTCCGAAGAGCAAACACCGCCACATGGCATCTGCTGTCATCCTTCAAAATCGAATTCAGACAACATTTTTATTGATTTAAGTTTTGAGCATTTTCCTGTTTTCTTTCCCAGACCCGTTCCTGTTACAGTCTCTTGACTCCGTAACGTTTTCTCTGAAAAGATACGCAGCTTTTCGCTCTATGCGTATTCAGATCAGGTATCATTCTGGGCAGGCTATGAAGTTGTCAAGGTACGAGAGGTTTTACCCCCTTATACCTATCCAAATTTCATAAGCCGCTTATACAACACGGATTGGAAATTATTTTTTATTTCTTTTTCTTTTTACATCACTTGGATTGATATTCAAATAATTACGGATAACCACCAGAGCCCTCTGGATCAGACCACTGGCTGCCTGCTGGGAGATTTCAAGATTCTCTGCAATTTCAGCCTGTGAGATGCCCTCACAGTAATAGGCAGTTACTGCATACATCTGACGTTCATTTAGAAGCTCTGCAAATTCTCGAAGCATCTCGTGCCAAAGGATCTCATCCGTCATTTCAGGCATACTAAGAGCCTTGTGGCTAAAGAAATCATGATTCTCTGCATCAATGGAAATCACATTATGATTCGACAAAATTCTTTTTCGACTTGCTTCCACACGATCCATTCCGATCATCAGAGGCAGGATATACCAGTTCTCATTTTCGAAAAATTCTTCTCCGAAAATATTTTCTTTTTCATCCAATAAGCCATAATCATATCCTTTGCAAGAATGTAAACGGAAAATCGTTTTATGTTTATCCTCTTCAAATAAAACATAACCATTATCAAACACACTGATTTCAACACCGGTATCTACCATTTCCTTTACGACAATCTTAGCTCCAGAATTCAATAGTTCTGTCTTCCCTAAAACTGAACCATTCTTATCTGCTACAGGAACTCGTTTCTTTAATTCTTTTAATGTCATCATATGGACCACCTTTCTGCCTTTCGGCTACGGGTGATCCAGTCTGCTTATTTGGAATATAAAAATTGGTAGCAGAAACAGTCCCGAACCAACCCGTTTTTTTTAAACGGGAGTGCGAGACTCCTCAGCTACCTGTAAGAAAGATCATAAATCCCTCTATACCTATCCAAATCCTCAAGGACCCTTATACAACATGCTTTTGGGAAAAAATAAAAAACCCGACAAAACAAATGCTTTTGACACAACAGAATCGAATACGATTCCATAAATCAAATACAAATGTTTTGCCGGGCTCTTAGTGATTCCAGTCAGGTTCAGCTCCTTGACAAACTCTTGATATCCGGTGCAGTCTTGATGGTTCCAGCCAAATTCACCGCCATTCCGGGTATCTCATTTTTATTCATCATTTTTTGTTTTCTTTCCAGAAGTGTTCATCAACTTTCTGGAATATATAGCCATCCTTTCTCTCAGCTTTTCATCCCGGATGACCAAAGGACGAACAGATACAATATCATCTTTCACTAAAACTTCTAATGTGCTTTTACATTTTTTGCAATCCACTTCCGAATCGCTTTGAGCACTCTTTTCTAAAAATGCTCCACAAACAGAGCAGTGAACATGCCACTTAACATTACCTGATCCCATAGGCTTCCTCCTTAAGCAATAACATTGATCTAACATTTATTACTCAACGGATCCAAGGGAAATAAAAATCCGCCTTATGAGCATCATGACTGTTCATTCCGTAAGCGCCAAAGCTGCGCGAACAATCATGATATACATATCCAAACTGGCTTTGACAATCTGGGTTTCCATCTCTGTTTCCTATCGGCTACCACTCACCGCTGGTTTCCCGGAGACTTCCACTTTATTCGTTAACAAGGTTGTTCTAATGCTTCAAAGACATTTCCAGATAACTCTGTAATCTCTGAAACAGGTATTTCTGTATCCCCAATCCTAAGATAGATCTGAGGATCAAAGAATTCCACCATTCCTTCTATGCTACAGTGTTTTCCTTTTCCGGGGAATTCTGAACTCTCTACAAAATAAACTGCCTGAACTTTCATTCCTTTGGAAAGGATCCTCAATTTGCTATCCAGCTCATTTTTCTTTTCCTCAGACAACTCCTTTTTTGGTTCATATAGTATTTCTTTTTTTCTGACCGTTTCTTCAAATCCCCGGAGTGCAGCAAAGGGTGCAAACTGTTTTGCCCTGTGACCAACTTCCATCTTCCTTCGGTTTGAAACTGGTCTTGGCATATAAATTAATTCTGCATACGCACTCGCCAACATGATAGAAACACCTCCTTATGCTCGATGTCCGCCAATCTGATTATTGCGTTCTCGATAAGTAGAACACTCAAGCAGATTCGCTCCCCTCATAATTGCATTTTTACCATATCTCTTTTTTACGTCTAAGATTGCCCGCTGTAAGCTCTTTTCCTTTTCAATCGCAATCGGATCTGTGAATATATCGTACTGCAGATAGCCTTCCGGTGTGACCCGGTTCGCACATATTTCTATTCTACGGATCCCGGTATGCCGATCTGCAATCTGACGATACAGTTTTTCCACCTCATCCATGATAGAATTAGAGCTATTTGTTGGCGATGTCAACTTCACAGTCCCGTGAGAAGAGGGTTTTTCATATCTGTGATCATATGCGATCCACAGCGTGACAGAACTTGTGATCAGACCTTTTGCTACCAGATCCAACACCAGAACGTCTGTCATTTCCCTCACAACAACCGCTGTTTCCTCATAAGAATAATTCCTCATAAGCACCTGACCGTTTGATAAACTGTGTTCTTCTGTATGATAATTCTTAATATCATGCATACCACAGGCTTCAAATCCCCAGGCATGGTCGATCAGCAGTTCAGCATCAATCCCAAACATCTTATAGAGCCAGTCCTCTGATGTAACAGATGCATAAGCAATATCGCCCATCGTATGGATTCCATATCCAGCAAGTTTTCTCTCGGTTCTGGAACCGATTCTCCAGAAATCTCTGAGTGGACGATGATCCCAAAGTTTTTGTCTGTAAGATATCTCGTCCAAAATACCAATGTGGTCATCCACATGCTTCGCCACAATATCCATTGCGACCTTTGCCAGATAAAGATTGGTACCGATTCCTGCAGTCGCAGTAATTCCGGTTTCTTTCATAACAGCATCCATAAGTTCCACAGCCATTTCTTTTGCCGACATATCATAAAGAGAAAGATAGTCCGTCACATCCATGAAACACTCATCAATGCTATATACATGAATATCTTCTTTTGACAGATAACGAAGATAAATACTGTAGATTTTAGCAGAATAATCAATGTATAACTGCATCCTTGGCATGGCAGTGATATATTCAATCCCTACAGGGATCTCATGAATACGGCATCTGTTCTTTACTCCAAGCTTTTTCATGGCGGGCGTGATTGCTAAGCAGATCGTAGACTGTGATCTGGTAGGATCGGCAACAACAAGATTCGTTGTAAAAGGATCCAGATCTCTTTCTACACACTCCACAGAGGCATAGAAGGATTTCAGATCGATACAGATATATGACTTCTGACGTTCCATTCTTTTCACCTCTTCCATATGGAAATATCCATATACATTTTAAATTGCCTATATGTACAAAATCTTTTCGTGGCATACAAGACATTTTTCTACTGATTCATATCTCAAATCCAGTATATATCAGTCCTTATATGCAATTTACATGCATTTTCCATTGACATTATAGGAAAGATTCGCTATATTATAGGCAAGTAGTTGCACATCTGTTGTGATTCACATTATATGCAACAACTTGCTTGTTGTCAATAGTTAAGTTGCGTGTTTTAGGAAATAACTTTCCTGCTTTTGCTCCGGGATAAGTAAGAGACACCTAAAAACGCTTAGAAATGAGGTATTGTTATGACATTCGGTGAAAAGGTAAAATCCTTAAGAACAACGAAAAATATGAGTCAAGCCCAACTGGCTCAGGAACTAGGTGTAGCATTAAGAACGGTAAGCGGATGGGAAAATCAGAATCGTTATCCTAAGAAACATGATTTATATCAGAAACTCTCAGACATACTTGGCTGTGATATTTCTTATCTCATGTCAGAGGAAGAATCCTTTATCACAGAAGCGGCAGAGCAGTTCGGATCCAGAGGTGCAAAACAGGCACAGCAGATCTTAGAGCAGGCTGCAGCTATGTTTGCCGGTGGAGAATTATCCGATGAAGATAAAACTGCATTTATGGACGAAATTCAAATGCTTTATCTGGATTCTAAAATACGGGCAAAAAAATATACACCGAAGAAATATCTCAAGGACGAATAACAGGTGTCCTAATTATGGTACATCCTTTCGAGTATATTATAAATGCGGGATACTATCCGCTGCTTGAGATAACTAATCTTTTGGGGTGATTTATTTGGGAAATAATTATATTTATACGGAAGTGGGAAAACTGATCAAACGATTTAAGACCAGAGACCCTTTTGAACTTCTCGACTGCATGAACATTGTAGTCGGGGAAACATCGAATTTTAAGAAATTAAAAGGTTACTGCTTTATGAGTTGCCAGACCATTTATGTCATGATCAACAGCTTCCTTCCCGATGAAGAAAAGCGAATCGTGGCAGCACATGAACTTGGGCATATCATCCTGCACCGGAAACAACTAAAACTGGCTCCCATGAAAGATGATGTGCTCTATACCATGACCAACTCAACAGAGTACGAAGCCAATTTGTTTGCTGCAGATCTTCTCGTAGAAGATGAGGATGTGGCAGAAATGTCGAAAAATGAAGATTTGGATTACTTTGGGTTCTGCAGTAATCTGAATGTCAGTCCGGATCTTATGAGTTTCAAGCTGTATAGCCTTATGAAACGCGGACATGCGTATCATATGCCAATGGAGATACAGAGTAATTTCTTGGCGAAATAATACAATAGTTCAAAGAAACCGCTAAAAACCTTAATGCACAGATTAGCGAGCATAAAGTATAGAGAAAAGAGGGATAAGATGTACGATATTGAAAAGGCAAAACAATACACTTGGGAACAGTCTGATTGGATTGCTCACAGCAATGGATACTTTCTGATAAAAGATTGTGTTTTCTTCTATCACAAGGGAGACGTGATTTTTGATCCTTGGAATGATGTGGACGGAAACGCTATTGACGATCCTTTCTCCTTATATGGCAAAGACAAGATGGATGAGTTTTGCAGACGGATTATTACGAAAAAAGAAGGTTCAACTACATCCAGTGAGATTTCTGTCGATAGCAAGATTCTGGACTTTTTGAAGATGCTCTACTTTGGTGTAACGGATAACCCCTTTGAAGCAGCCAGCAGGAGCGCATATACGGATATGTGCAGAACGATTCGATTTAATGGCAAGAATGGGGACATGTTGAGAAAAGTGGTAGATTCGCTTTTGGAAGAAAGAATCCCTGAGCTTGTTGCCGTGAATGATGCTGAGGATTTTACAAAATGGCACCAATCCATTTGCGAAGAAATTGTTTCGATGTATGAGTCAGAAGGAATCGAGTTTTATATTGGACAAGCGCAAAAATGGGTTAATATGACTTTGAAATACTTGTATGTGTTGGTTCCTGATGTTGTAGAACCGTTTTACCGTTTTTTACATATTCCGCTGGACAACTACATCATCGACATTGCGAAGAAACAATATGGCATCCCTTCTCTCCACTGCGCATGGAGCAGAATATCAGATTATCAGGATTATCTTGATTATGAGGAAATGCTAATGGAAGTGATTGATGAGGTACCTTTGGATTGGGAGTTTGCAAAATGGGTTGAATCGGCTCGCAAGCAGAAAGTCGAGAAAGGCAGATAGTTTTCAGGAGGTGTACTATGCAGATACATTACTTTCAGCGATACCATTCAAAAGAGAATGTGGATACATCCAACACCATGTTGATGCTTTCCCGTTTATATAATTACAATGCGGATAAATTCTTCTCTATGTTGAATAGCCTTATTCTCGGAGAGGATGAAAGTCCTGAAATTACATTTGACTTGCAGGTTGCCGGTGACGAAAGCGTTCCGGATGCTGTAATTAGCCAAAAGAGCTTTAAGATCGTTGTCGAGACAAAGCTCTATAATCAGTTCGATAAGCAGCAGCTTGTAAATCATCTGGATCAGTTTGGTGCAGAGGACATCAAAGTTCTGCTGACTATCGATCCCAGACCAATGAAGCAACAGTTATTTGATGAAATGACCGTTGAACTGAAAAAGTATAACACCAAAAACATGGAGCGCCTGATCCACCCGATTAAGCACGTTAATTTGACTTTTGAACAGCTTGTGGAAGCAATGGAAGATATTATTGATGACAGAGACACGGAGATTATTTCTGTGCTGGATGATTTCAAAAAATATTGTTTTGATGAAAAGCTGATACCAGATGGTCATAAGTGGATGCGAGCGATTGTGGCAGGAACAACGTTCCAGGACAACATGGATTTGAATTTATATTACGATCAGGAATCCCGAAAATTTTCAGAGCATGGATATATTGGACTCTACAAAGATAAGAGCATCCGTGCGGTCGGCAAGCTGAAAAAGACCATTATTGCGGTTGAAGTTGAGGGAAAGATGACATACCGGGCGGAAACCGGCGAAGCGCCAACGCCGGATGAGATTTGCCGCATTAACGAAGCAATACACCGTGCAGAGGACTACGGCTATAACCTACGCATGATCAGTCACAGATACTTTATGGTTGAAAAGTTCTATCCGATTGACTTTAGAAAAAGCAGTAAAAATCCCATTCAGAAAAGCAAGTTCTTTAACCTTGCGGATATGTTTGGGTACAAAACGATGCCGGATATCGAAAAGATTGCAGCTGATCTAAACGGCAGAACTTGGGAGGAGTTTTAAAAAGGAGGTGACTGCAATGGAATATTTGAAGCAAGTCCATGATTTCGCCACAAAATGGATTGATAAATTCAGAGATCAAAAAATCAACTATATAGAGCTTGTAGATCACTACATGGCTGATGATTGTGAAGCTCTTGGGTTTCAAATGGATTGTTGTCACGCTTTTTCAGAGAAGTACGGGAATGCTGCGAGCAAATACGATGAATTGAATCGAGTGATTGACGAGATAACAGACATCCGTTTGCTTGGATCTGCAATTTACTCACAATGGCGATACTTCAACCACTGGGTGTATGATGCCGCTTCTATTTTGGCGTTCGAAAATCGCTCTTGGTTTATTTTGGCATTGAGTCGCCTTGCGGTGCTTTCCGGTGAGAATCCTTTTATTTTCACCGGTGAGTTGAAGAAAATTCGTATTGTTTCGAATCGTCTTGGCTATGGTCCATGCCCGGAACCGGATGAAGAAGTCGAGCAACACATTTCTATCAATTCGGAAGGACGGGTATGGTTTTCGGCGTATGTGTTTGGACAGCGACGTGATGGGCATTATGAAAAGTCCAGAACACAAAATCTGAAAGTTGATAAAGCTGTTGCGGAAAGAATTATGTCCGCATTTTCAGCATATTTCAGCAACGAATATACAGAGGTATTTGCAACAGATATCGGTGACTGGAATATGGAGCTTACAAATACGGAGGGCAAGACCTATAAATTTCGTGGTTCCTTGTGTTCCGAGTTTGTAGTTCAAGGCGTTGACCTTTCAGATTTACTCCGTCAAAGTTTGGATATGCCTGATTTGTATGTTTTTGATGGGAATAACAAGCCAGACATTGTGAATCGGATTGAAGTGTTCTATCACCGCATCACAAAGATAAAACCGAAGGAACCGATCTCGGAGCATACGGAATATGCCGTTTGGGATTATACAGAATCCTTGATTATAGACAGAAACAGCGAAAGTATTGAACACATCCAGAATATCGGCACAGGTTGTTCTGTCACTCGCAGATACAAAGTAGAAGGCGGTATTGAGAGCCTGCTCGTTGATTTGGACATAGACACCCTGTTTGAACATATTGAAGGAAATCCACCTGATGTAGTTGAAAATCCACTTGAAAGCAAAGACTACACCATCAAGGTGGTCACAAAAAAGGGTGTTGAAAAAGTAATCCGGGGAACCTACGATAAGAAAGGTTTACCGGATGACTGGGCTGAGTTCATGGAGTCGGTGTTTGATTTCATGACCTTCTACGGTTGGGGCGAAATTATGAACCCATCCGTCTACGGAAAGGTGCGGCGGTGTGGCAACGACATCATCTATTGCAGCGTAACCTTTGACGAAGGATACAAAAACTATTATTACATAGCAGATGACGACTCAATCGAAATAGGTGATTTCGTAATTGTTCCTGTCGGTAAAGACAACCACGAAGCTGTTGTTGAAGTGGTGAAGAAAGAATATTTTGCGGCGGACGAAGTGCCACTGCCGATGAAAAAGACAAAGCATATTATCCGGAAATGTACGGAAGATGACTTTGATTTACCAAAAGAATGATGCAAATTTGAATTTGAAAGTGATGTGATTTTTATAGATAAAAAGATGATTAGTAATTTATTAACAATAGCAGGTATAGGTTTATTGTTATCAGCAACAATATTTATTTGTTTTTGCAGAAGAAAAGAATAACACTTATTTAGGCATCGCATTAGGGGCAAGGGAAATCCGAATGAAGAAAGTGGAGCGTATCAGCGAGCTATTAGCGTATAGATTTAAAATGAACAGACCAAAGTAGATAATTCTACTTTGGTCTGTTTGTTATATGTTTTATAAATATATTGAATAGCTTGCACTTAAATTGTATAAGCTAATTCAGCAGCTGACCAGGTTGCATTCAAGAGATTTGCTACCTGTTTGCAATCACCGATGAGGTGTACTTTTTCACCATATTTTTCTTTAATGCTGTCATATAAATCAGTATTTGGAAGGTATCCGACGGAAGCAATGATAGAATCACATTCAATACATTTTTCTTCACCATTTACACTGTAAATTACTTTTCCTTCTTCAAAGCTTACGATAGAAGCGGATGTGTGAACAGGAATCTGGTAGTATTTGATGATCTGTTTGAGCATTATACCGTTTGCTGCACAGACAACATCCATACCAAGGATAGAATCCTTCATTTCTAATACTTCTACTTTCTTTCCAGAAAGAACCATATCATATGTCATTTCGATACCAGTTAATCCACCACCGATAACAACAACATTTTCTCCAACAGCTTTCTTTCCAAGGAGAGCGTCAGTTGCGTTGATGATTTCTACTTTTTCGATACCAGGAATGTTGCTTAATGTTCTTGGTGTAGCACCTGTTGCAACGATGATTTCATCGAATTCTAATGTTTCAAGAAGTTCTTTTGTTACAGGTGTGTTCATGTGGAATGTAACACCGGCTTCTTCGCATTCGCGAACATACCATGAGATGAGTTTCTTGTCTTCAACTTTGAATGACATGGAGCTTGCTGCAATAAATGCACCGCCAAGTTTGTCGCTTGCTTCATAAAGGTCAACTGTATGTCCTTTTTTACGAAGATCAAGTGCAGCTTCCATACCAGCAATACCACCACCAATGATGACAACTTTCTTAGGTATTTCAGCAACTGTGTAGTTATAATCGATTTCTGCACAACATTCAGGGTTAACAGCACATCCCATACGTTTGCCCTGGAATAATCTTCCGAGACATCCAATGTGGCAGCCGATACATGGTTTAATTTCAGATTTTTTGCCTTCAGCAGCTTTGTTTGCCCATGCTGGGTCTGCGAGAAGATTACGAGCCATTGCAACACCATCTATTTTGCCATCAGCAATTGCCTGATCACAAACCTCAGGGTCAATCATTTTACCAGCACAGAAAACAGGAATATTTACATGCCTTTTGATAAATGCGGCGTCTTCAAGATTTAAGTATTCTGGCATGTATACTGGTGGGTGTGGCCAGAACCAGGAATCGTAAGTTCCGTTATCAACATCGAGGGCTACATAACCAATTTTTTCAAGATACTGTGCAATTTCTACACTTTCTTCATAGTCACGGCCAAATTCAACATAATCTTCTCCTGGAAGAGCACCGTCATTCCAGTTCTTCATCATGCTTCGAACAGAATAACGCATAAGTACAGGATAATCGTCACCACATGTTTCGTGGATTGCATCGATGATTTCTTTACAGAAACGAAGGCGTCCTTCTACATCTCCGCCGAATTCATCAGTTCTAGTATTCATTCTTTTTGTAGCAAACTGGTCGAGGAGGTATCCTTCGTGAACAGCATGAATTTCAATACCGTCGAAACCAGCTTCTTTTGCAACAATGGCACCATTTCTAAAGCCTTCAATATAGTAAGTTCTGATTTCTTCTGCAGTTAATGCACGATGTTTGATTGTAGGATTCCATACGTTTGGAAGTCCATCACTGGAAGAAATAGGATCTGCACCGTCTGCAAGCCATACAGGATTCTGACGGCCTGTTCCAGCAGTAAGCTGAGTAACGATTTTCGCACCATATTTGTGAACACCTTCTGTGAGAGGTTTCATACCATCAATGTAAGCCTGTCCAGCACTGGAAATAGTAGTTCCATGAGCATCAGCTTCAAAGCGGTTCTGAACCTGCATCGCACCTGTAGTGATTAATCCGACTCCACCTTTGGCACGTTCAATAAAGTACTGGATTCCACGTTCAGTGTAGCTTCCATCAGAATTGATAAGTTCTGGATAATGAATACCCATGGCAGCCATTTTGATACGGTTCTTAACTGTCATATTTCCAATCTGAATAGGTTCAAATAAATGATTTAAATTTCCCATAAAAATCTTCCTCCTTCTTTTGTACTATGGTATAATTTTTTCTATACTATAATTCTAAAACTTAGGAAAATGTTTATCAATTACAAACAAGAATGACCGATTATACTGTGAAAAGATACATTTCGAAAACATATCTGCATAGTATAAATGTTATTGAACTAATTTTGTTTTTAGTCTAAAAATGAGGACATGTGATGAAAAATACAAGAAGAATAATTACGGAAGCAGCCATCCAACTGTTCAAGGAAAAAGGATATGAAAAGACAAATGTCACGGATATTTGTAAAACTGCAGGCATCACCAAGGGGACGTTCTATTATCATTTCCCGAACAAGGATGAAATTACATTTGAGTTCTATGAAAAGATTTATGAAGATTTTTATGAAAAAATTGTAGATATCATGATGATTCAAAATGCGAAAGAACAACTGTGGAGAGTATATGAATTTTCTATTGACCGGACAATTGAACTGACACCTCAGGTGCTCTACGCCCTCATCATGTCAGACATTCAGAAAGGTTTCGATTTTTTTACACCTTATCAGAATATAAAACTTAGTACAACGAGTTCAAAACAAACCCGTCTGCAGATTGAAATCGTGAAAAAGGGACAGGTAGCCGGAGAGATAAAAGCGGGTGATCCGGAAATGATGGTGCGTACTTTTATTGCAGCATTGATGGGTATTGCCATTGCCTGGGGAAGATCCGATGGAGCATTTGACGAGAAGGCAGAATTAAAAAAGGTATTTGAAATCATTTTTTAAAAGAACTAAAAAATTTCAGGCTTCTGGTGAGTCTGAAAGCACGTATGAATTTGAAGTTGTAGGAGAATTCTATGGACAAGCGTATAGAAAAACAGTTGGCATTTTCTTTGGAAATTGACAAAGTAAAAAATATATTCAGACAAACACATTTATCAGGGTACGGCAGAAATGAAAATGATGCCGAACATTCTTGGCACATGGCAATTATGGCATATCTTCTTCGAGAATATTCTAACGAGGATATTGATATTGCCAAGGTTATGTTGATGTGCTTAATCCATGATATAGTTGAAATTGATGCAGGTGACACATACGCTTATGATGCAGAGGCATTGCAATCACAAAAAGCAAGAGAAGATGCTGCAAAACAGAGAATATTTGCTATATTGCCCGAAGAACAAGCGCAAGAGTTGATTGCTTTATTTGATGAGTTTGAAGAATATGAAACCGCAGAGTCTAAGTTTGCTCATGCTATGGATAACATTCAACCACTTATCTTGAATAATAGAAATAATGGTGGGGATTGGCGGGAACACGATGTTACCGTAGAGCAAATTTATAAAAGACAGAGTAAAACAAAACTGGGATCTGAAAAGTTGTTTGAAATAACAGACTGCATCATTCAAGAAAATGTTAAAAAAGGGAATTTAAAGTATTAAATTTCAGTTTTAGAGCCGGAAATCGGCATTTGTGGAGGATTTGACGATGGGAAAGGAACTGTCGGAAATGACGCTGGCCGAACTGTGGGAATTGTTTCCCATTTTTCTTGTTCAGCACGATGATAAGTGGAAAAACTACTACAAGGAGATAAAAACCTTAATAATGGACCTGTTGCCAGACTATCCTGTTGAAAGGATCAGTCACATTGGAAGTACAGCGATACAGGGCATATGGGCGAAGAACATTGTTGATATGATGGTTGAGATTTCTGAAAAAGTCGACATGGAAGAACTGGCACATGTTATGGAGCGGAATGGTTTTATCGGAATGTCCGCTGAAACAAACCGGATTTCACTCAATAAAGGGTATACCAAAGAAGGCTTTGCGGATAAGGTTTATCACATTCATCTCAGATACACCGGAGATAATGATGAACTGTATTTCCGCGACTATCTGAACGAGCATCCGCAGGTCGCAAAGGATTATGAATCTTTGAAGCTGGAATTATGGAAGAAATATGAGCATGACAGAGACGCCTATACAGATGCAAAGACTGAATTCATTCGCAAGTGGACAACAGAAGCCCGCAGGATATATGGCGACAGATACTGACAAATTCCAGTAGAATTGGTGTAAATGGACGTAATGGTAAACAACATCCAATACGTCCATTTTTTTATCTTACACCTATCTTTTTTCGCCACGGACAGGAGCATAGAAAATCAATAGATCAATATACTTTTCTCCGTCTCCCTGCTCTCTATAGTCATACCGTACTATATAATCTCGGATACTATATCCACGGTAAGGATTGGACAGAGTATACAATTCTTTTGTCTTGAAATCAATCAGACAATATCCTGTGCTTTCCAGATATTCATCATTATCACTGTTTATCTGATCTTCATAAAACTCACATACCTTATTCAGACAATCTTGGCACAACTGATCAATAAGCGATTCACAATCTATTGTATCTTTCTCACCAAGGTGTATATTCGATTCCGCAATGCATCTATCCGGTTGAGAGTGTGTCATAATAGAACCATACTCCTCTCCAAAAGAATGTACCATTGTACTCATATGCCCAGAATCAATCTTTTCATTTCCAACATCATCATATTCCCGAATCCGGGTGTCGGTAACTGACCTATCCGCCCAATGAATAATCCCAATAGAATCGAATTTATAATAGTAGTCAAGGAGTCCCCCTGCAGGATTTCCGCATATAAAGCATTGCTCCTTTCCAATGGAGGATTGTAGTGATAGTTTTAAATCTTTCTCGTCTTTTTCTTTCTGTTCTAATTGTTGATTTTTGTTTGAACTTTCAACCGTCTGTGTCTGGCAGCTACAAAGGATAATCCCTAAAAGAAATACACAGCATAAAAAATGATATCGTTTCATAACAACCCCCGAAACAAAAATAAGGACATGCTATGCCATTTCTTAAGCACAGCTGTCCTTATTTTCTAATGACACCCTGTATATATGCTTTAACCAACTCTTTTTGATGATCATCCATTGCATTCCAGTCAGAAAGAAGCTGTTTTTGATCAGATGTTAAATCAGGATATTCTTCATCCTCAGTAAAAAATTGAGCGAGAGTAATATCTAATCCATCACATATTTTCTCAAGAGTTTGAATCGTTGGAACGCTCTTTCTGTTTAACAATGTAGAAATAGATGACTGTGCGATTCCAGATTTCTGAGCTAGTCTGTATCTGCTGATATTTTTCTTTTCACACAACTGCTCAATCTTAGCAATAATATAGTTCTCAGCTTGCAAGTATTCTACACCTCTTTTCCGATATGATACCTTTATTTTACTGAGAAACTAGGTAACTTATCAGATTATATGTACCGATGTATAATACTTAGGTATTGCGATATATACAGTCAAAAAAATAAGGAACAATATCAGTATATCATATTTATTTCTTAACTTACACCAGTTTTATTATGATGGTTTGATATTATTATCATCAGGCTTATCGATATATTCCTCAAATAGATAATAAAGGGCGACAACGAACTGTTCTGCGTCTCTTTTTTCATCTACCATCTGTTCCAGAGTCCATCCTTCGATAAATTTACATCTATACACCCAACATGCCAGATCACATGCCTCCACAATAATATCATTAATAATCTTTCCCATGACCTTATCAAAATCATTGATTTCTTCCTGTGGCAGATTTTGAAGTGATTCAAGTGGTGGAAGTATTCTGCTTGCTTTATCTTTTTTTATCTCATTCATAATAGTTAAAACATGTTCTCTCTCTTCATCTGACAGCCTTACATATTCCCACAGTGCCATGATCACTCTTAAATCGGTGTCTCTTTTTAATGGTGGCAACTGAATATATTCATTTTCCATTTTGTTCATTAGTTTCCCTCCTGAAAATCTATTTTATGAAAAAACTCTTTTGACATATTTTCGCACGAAAGCATCATTTTTATATTTTACCATTCATCGCTTTTTCGATAAAGTAAATGCCTCCTTATTTGAACCCGGTCATTTTTGACCGCCTTCAATTATGATAGTACAAACTTACTTAATCTGCTAATTCCCGATTCTAGTATCATTTCCAAGAATATTCCGGCCGCTAAGATAGATATCCCAATACATGAAATGATTACCAGTAAACCGATCTGTAACCAATCCTGATAGAAAATGACAGTAAGAATCACCAGGGCACCGATCAAAAGACCGAACAGCGCCCTTGCAAAGTTATAAATTCCAACACATACTTTGACGATTCCCAGAAGAAACGCTAATACTATGATCACTGGTAATACGCATACTTTCCCGATTAATTTTAAAACGAACATAGTCATCTCTCCTTTTTATTTTGCTGCTGCATACTGTGGAAAATCATGATTAACTTCTGCTCTGTAATAGCTTTCAATCGTGGTTGGAGCATTAAAGAGTGAAGCCAATATGTATTTCTTAATATTTCGTACCTTTGTCGTGTTTGACCGAAGCATATCCAAAACGTATTGAATGTGATGATAATTAAGCTTCATGAACTTACTCTTCACTAATGATGCCGGATACCAGTTACTTGCGATAAGGATTTTTTCACTACTGGTCATCATGGTCTCCACAATCAACTCAAAGATACCCTCAATGGTTTCTTTCTCTGTTGGATAGGTTATGAGCAGATATTCATATTCGATATTCTCTTTGATCAGAGATTGATATGCCTTAAGCTCTGATTCCTCATCACATCGCTTATCGTCACCAGATATGATTCGATTAGAATCATCAGTCTGATTATTATTTGTTTTATTATTATAAGTATTATTATGGTCCATATTTTGGACTCCTAGAAGTTGATTTTTTGGACTTTTAGAAGTCCTTATTTTAGACTTCTTGAAGTTTAAATTTTGGACTTCTGAAATTGTATCAGCATTCGATTGCTGCGAGATTATTTCCTGTGGAATAAGAAAATTCTTTACATACATGATAGTATTATTTCCTTGCCCCAGACGACGTTTTTCTATCAGCCCGATTCCTTTATCAGTATCCAGTTCTTGAAGTGATTTTATTGCTTTGTTTCGACTACAATTCAATAATTCTGTTATTTCATCAATACTGCATACGATATAAGCTCTGTTTTCTTCGTCATACCATTTGTTTTTTTGAGAAAGACTCATACGATCTAATAGTAATCCATACAGAATCTTGGCATCATTTGATAGTCCCCGGAAAATCTCATGCGTAATCAGAAGCTTCGGTATTTTGAAGAAACTGAATTGCTCAGATTCATCACCATAATAATAACGAAACTGTGGCTTCTGTTGTTCCATGCGAAGCTCCTCCCTTCCTGAATTTGCACCTCTAGGGTGTCGATTTTTAAACTTCTGAAATGCTTATGCCGGTTGTGAAACAATGAAATTTTTCACATACAAATGATTTGGTAATCCAAACCCTTTTACCTTTTTCTTTACCAATCCAACTGTTTCAAGTTCTTTCAGGTATTCGATTGCCTTTTTCTTTGAAACATTCAGATCCTCTTGCATTTCGGAAATCGGATAAACTACATACACTCTGTTCTCATTATCGATCCATTGATTTTTTGCGGACATTCCCATCCGGTCTAAGAGTAATCCATAAAGAAGCTTTGCCTGCAGGGATAGATCGCGAAATTCATCCCCGTACATCAGGCTCTTTGGAATCCTGTAGAAGCTATATTGATCTGCTGATAAACCATAAATATAATCAAAAGCCATTCTCTGCACCTCCTTGTTCTTTCCAGTTGGTAAGAAGTTCCATGATTACTTTTTCCATTTCTGCAGATGTGTAATGTGGTGGAAAGTATTGAGATAATTTCTTTTCTGAAAGAGTTACCTTCTTTTTTGGAATTCTTCCAATTGCATTCTCATTTAAAATATCGATCAGCTGGCTTTGTGTAATTGCTCCATTTAACAATTCTTGACGAAGAATGACTATCTGGTTCTGTTTTACATTTCCATTCTCATGGATGTATTCACATATCCATTGTTGGATTTCCTTGTCAATGTAGGAGATTTCGACACCGGCAGTGAACTGCAATCTTTTTGAATCAACCATATCCAGTAATTCGGGAATCAGTTCTGTTAGACGGATAAACCTTTGAATCGTTCGAGCGCTTTCCCCTACTTGATTTGACAGTTCATAGTCAGCACGATAATTTGTGCCATTTTGGCACGAATTTTCTTTTGACGGTCTGCCCGCACCTCTTTTTACAGCATCCATTTTCATTTTGTATGCAAATGCCTTCTCACTAGGAAGTAATTCTTCTCGCTGGATATTCGAATCTACCATATATACAATAGCTTCATCATCTGACATTTCCCTTACAATGGCAGGTATCGAAGTTAATCCGACAATCTTTGCAGCATGCATTCTTCTGTGACCGGAGATCATTTCATAACTGTCTTCGCCATCTGGACGTACCAAAACAGGAGATAAGATGCCATTAACTCGAATACTTTCAACCAAATCCGACATTTTTTCATCATCCAATACTTTAAATGGATGATTTTTAAACATATGGATCACATCAATATCAATTTCTGTCGATAACTCCGAAGCAGGAACTCCCAATAATTCTTCTACAGTCGTTAATTTTAATTTCTGTCCAGTTCTAGTTTTCATGTGATAAAACCTCCTCTGTCAATTTCTTATATGCTTCGGCAACCTTTCCCTTTGGCTCATGAATGTAAATACTTACTCCTTCTAAACTGCATTCTGCAGCTTTGACTGAAAATGGAATATACGTGTTAAATACACCTATTGTTGATTCATAACCCTCACGTAATTTTTGTGTGATATCCTTTGCATAATTTGTCCTGTAGTCCACCATCGTAAGAACAATACCCTCAATCTTTAATTTCTTATTAAGACGTTTCCTTACCATGGAGATGGTTTTGATCAGCTGACACAATCCTTTTACAGGAAGATAAGCGGCAGGAACCGGAATCAATACAGAAGTAGCTGCTACTAAAGCATTGATTGTTGTCATACCCAAAGAAGGCATACAGTCAATGATTATGTATCCGTACTGATCTTTGATCTGATCAATATATTCTTTTAGGATGTTTTCCCGGCTCATTACATTCGCAAGAAGCACTTCCAAACCGGATAACTCGATATTGCCTGGTATCAGATCAATCCCTTCCTGATGATGAAGGATCCCATATTCCGGTTCGATTGGTTCCTCGTTAATGATCTTCATCATTACAGATGCAAGAGTATCACTCATATCATCTGGTTCTTCATATCCTAAACTGGCTGTAAGGTTGCCCTGCGGATCATTATCAATTAACAGAACTTTCTTACCGGCTCTGGCAAGTCCAATTCCCAAATTTAACGATACGCTTGTTTTTGCACATCCACCTTTTTGCATTGCAACTGCGATTACTTTACACATAAAATACAATCCTCCTTATAAATCCCAATATTTATCCATCCATATTTTTAAGATATCGATGATCTCACGCTTCATTTTTTCCACTGTATAATCTTTTGGAAAATACTTCTTTAGCTGTTCGGTCTTAAATGTCACTCTTGAAATATCTTCCCTTTTTATTTCACAAAGAATGTCTTTTAAATCATTCTCTGTCAGCTCATTGCTTTGACTTAACTTTTTGATTCTCTGTGCCTGAGATAGTGATGGTGTTGCCTGTGCATAGTCCATTGCTTCCAGAAACCATTTCTGTTCTTCTTCTTTTAGAAAGGCAATCTCAACTGCAGCACTGATTGATAATTGATCATCATCCAGCTTGGCAAGCAATTCTGGAATAAGCTCCGTAAGTTTTAGATATCTTTGTATCTGCTTTGTGCTTTCTCCAAATTCTTCAGCCAATATTTCAACAGTTCTTTTTCCTTTTGTTTTGTGGACGACTCGTCCACGAATATTGGTATTTCCTTTCTTCTTCATCACATCGTATCTCATCTTATAAGCATGAGCCTTTTCGCTGGGGCTGATATATTCTCTTTGAAGATTCGAATCAACCATGGCTACAATAGCTTCATCATTTTTCATGACTTTGATGATGACCGGAACCTTGGTATATCCAAGCTGCTTTGCTGCAAACTTTCTCCTGTGACCAGATATAATTTCGTAATAGCCTTCTGGAACAGGTCTTACAATCAAAGGATTGAGTATTCCATATCTCTCAATACTGTCTTTCAATTCCACCATGCTCATGTCAGCAGTCACTTTAAATGGATGGTTCTTGAAATCCCTTAGCCGATTGATATCCAGTTCCAATACTTGATCTCCCTCTGCAGATCCAATGTTCATTTTTTCTTCTGACATCTGTAACTCCTTTCTTTTGCGAACGACAAAAAAGCCCGTTCAGTCCAAATCATTCTTGATAAAGATTGATTCGAACCAAACGAGCTTGTCGATCGTTGGTGGTGGCAGTGCCACCAAAATGAAATTGTTTCCTGCTAACAGTTGGTGGCAGATATTTTGCTTTCTCTTTCTTGATTTCTATAAAAGCTAATATTTACTCCGATTGACAGACCTGATAATCGCTTTCCACATGGCTCTTCCCATTTGGTGGCAATTACCCTTTCAAAATGTTGGTGGCATTTCGATAAATTTGGTGGCATTAGCCTTGATTTCTGCCATCAATTGGTGGCAATTATCATGAGATATTTACCTTTCTGCTAACAAAAGGCGGACGCACGTGAGTCAATCAAAACCACTGCATTTCCGCCTTTGCCTAGCGTCTCCGGGAGGATTTGAACCTCTGACCCCTCGCTTAGGAGGCGAGTGCTCTATCCAGCTGAGCTACGAAGACATGTCCGATTTTTGGCTTAAAATAGGACTTTCTTCCACTTTTCAAGCTTCCGGATCGGTACCCGGTTATTCAATTATTTATGCTTTCTGGATGAATTGCTCCATCCAACTTTCCTCGATACATTCGCCTTTGGTGGCAAGCTATATAACACTTACTTTGACAGATTCGAACTATCGAGTTCTTTTTCCCATAGTTCAAAGGCGTCAGGCAAGCCCCTTCCTTAGGAGGGGTGTGTTATATCCATTTAACTATGGGAAGTTATTTTCATTTATTCAATACATAAAAAATAAAGAAGACATCGATCGATGTCTTCTCCATTATACTTGAATCATTCTTTATTGTCAAAGCCATTTTAGAAATTAATATAGCCCTGAAGCCATATATTTCCCTTGAATCTACGCCCTTCTTCCGGCTCTCCCATCGTATTGTTGACCGGAACACAGACATCAAATAACAGATCATTTACTTCCAGACTCATAACATATATTGCCTCTTTTGTATATTCATTACACGTTTTTCGCACTTCTATAATTGTGCCTAAAATGGAATACAGATCACATTCTGCCCCATAGGGCATCATATAAGTATCTACAATACTGAACACATCTTCTGTGATCAAACGTCTGGAAACTTTAGAATATGTATCAATATCATCAAGCGTCAGTCCCTGAATTGCTGCCGGGTCACCGTTTTTTGCGGCGATCAACAGCTCCATTCGGTTATTGCTCTGCTCTTTCTGCTTCTGCTCCTGTTTTTCATCTTTTCTTACAGGAAGAAGAATGGTTCCTTCGTTACACAATCCCGACAAAGTAATAGACGGAACCTTTTCCAGATAATCCACTTTGTCTATATTTTTAATGTAATCATCTGCATTTTGGACATGAAAAATAATATTGATGCCTACTTTTGCATCTTCACATACTCCGATATATGCTTCTCTGTCTATTCGTTTCTCCGCTGCAATTTCCGCATATGTTGTGATTCCGCTTCCGGCAAAATACGGATAGTAAAATTCTCGTTCAAATTGATCGTCATCATCTATCGTTCCTGTCAATGAAATTCCGATTCCTTCTGCGAATTCCTTTCGAAATTCGCAGTAAGCCACATCATCTTTTTCAGACACTACCACATATTGATTAAAATCGTGTTCTACCTGCGACAGAATCTCATTCCATTCTTTTTTTGACTTTATATTTCCAAATCCAATGGCTGTCAGATATTGGTGCATATTGATTTCCTCTTTACTATTTTGGTTTAATTTCTGAAATTCCACCCATATATGGTCTTAACACTTCCGGAATTCTAACAGAACCATCTGCCTGAAGATTATTTTCCAAAAATGCGATCAACATTCTCGGTGGTGCAACAACTGTATTATTCAGTGTGTGCGCAAAGTATTTATTTCCGTCTGCTCCTTTTACACGGATTCCAAGACGTCTTGCCTGTGCGTCTCCTAAGTTTGAGCAGCTTCCTACTTCAAAGTATTTCTTCTGTCTTGGAGACCATGCCTCAACGTCACAGGATTTTACCTTCAGATCTGCAAGGTCACCGGAGCAACATTCTAAGGTACGAACCGGAATATCAAGAGAACGGAATAAATCTACTGTATTTTTCCACAACTGATCATACCAGTATTTGCTGTCTTCCGGTTTACATACAACGATCATTTCCTGTTTTTCAAACTGGTGAATACGGTATACTCCACGCTCTTCGATACCATGTGCTCCTTTTTCCTTACGGAAACATGGGGAATAACTTGTTAATGTCTGCGGAAGATTTTCTTCTGGTGTCAGACTGTCGATAAATTTACCGATCATAGAGTGCTCACTTGTACCGATAAGATACAGATCTTCTCCTTCAATCTTGTACATCATAGAGTCCATCTCTGCAAAGCTCATAACTCCTGTTACAACATTGCTTCTGATCATAAATGGTGGAATGCAGTAAGTAAATCCACGATCGATCATAAAGTCTCTTGCATAAGAAATTACAGAGGAATGAATTCTTGCAATATCTCCCATGAGATAATAGAAACCATTTCCTGCTACTTTCCCCGCACTTTCAAGATCAATTCCGTTAAAGGATTCCATGATTTCTGTGTGATAAGGAATCTCATACTCCGGCACTACCGGCTCACCGAATTTTTCAATCTCTACATTTTCACTATCATCTTTTCCAATCGGCACAGAAGGATCAATGATGTTTGGAATTGTCATCATGATTTTTTTAATATTCGCTTCTACTTCTTTTTCTTCTGCTGATAAGGATTCTACTCTATCTGCATTTACCTGAACTTTTTTCTTTAATTCTTCTGCTTCTTCTTTTTTGCCCTGTGCCATGCATGCACCGATTTCTTTGGAAATTTTATTTCTGTCCGCACGGAGCGCTTCTACTTCCTGTTTGATTTCTCTGTTTTTCTGATCCAGTTCTAAGACTTCGTCTACTAATGGAAGCTTCTCATCCTGAAACTTCTTCTTAATATTTTCCTTTACTACATCTGGGTTCATTCTCACAAATTTAATGTCTAACATCTTGCTTCCTCCTCATTTCCTATGTTTGTATTATCATTAATTTTGAGCTTCCGGAGTATATTCCTGGAAGATTGCTTTGTCCAGTGCCTCAGCTTCCTCCTCGGAAAGTTCTACATAGCTTTCACCTTTTACGATTTCCTTTACATATGTGTAGCAACCTTCTCTGCTGTGCATCGCATTGATGATCCATCCATTATCCCGGTTGTCAAGCATAGCAATTGCAAAACTTAGTTTTCCGCCCATTTCATTGAAAGCGTCATACTTTACGATACCAAGCTTCTGATAACTCTTCTCCATTCGACGATTAATCTCGCGAATGTCAAGGCGGTTCTGTTTTACTACCTTTAAGACGGTATCAACTTCGGCATATTTTTCTTTCATGCTTTCTTCTAAAGTCTTTCCATCTTTGCCCTTCATAAACGTGTTATAGCTGCTTTTCAATCTATTGTACTTCATTGTAACACTTACATTTAACACAAACAATACAATAATCAAAAGAAACAGAAACAACAAGATAAATGCTGGATCTATTCCTATCGCACTCAAAATTTTACTTTCCATATTCTGTTAATCATCCTTTCTAATGCTCATAATCATTTCGAACATTCGTTCGAGTTCCTCATCTGAATAGTATTCAATTTCTATTTTACCTTTTCCGTTACCTTTTGAAGAGATGTTAACCTTTGTTCCCATCACTTCTTTCATACGGTTTTCCAAATCTGTATAAACAAATTCGTTCTCAACCTTTTTTTTCATCTTAGGTTTCTTCGGATTTTTGATTTCCTTTACCAGTTTTTCTGTCTCACGGACACTTAGCTTTTCGTCAAATATTTTATTAGCGAGGTCATATTGCTGTTCCTTATCATCGATAGCCAGAAGCGCTCTTGCATGTCCGGTAGAAATCATATCATCAACGATCATTTCCTGAACTCGTTCATCTAATTTAAGGAGCCGCATTGAATTTGTAACAGCAGTTCTGCTCTTAGATACTCTTTCAGCTACCTCATCCTGTTTCAGATTAAATTCCTCTAACAGTTTCTTAAATGCCATTGCTTCTTCAATTGGATTCAAGTTCTCACGCTGAATATTTTCGATTAATCCGATTTCAACAATTTCCTGCTCTGTATAATCTTTGATTATAACCGGAACCTCTTTCACTCCTGCCATTTTAGCAGCGCGCCATCTTCTTTCACCGGCAATTATCTCATAATAATCTTTTCTCTTTCTGACTAACAGTGGCTGAAGTACGCCAAACTGCTTAATGGAGTCTGCTAATTCCAACAATGCATCTTCTTCGAATTTTTTTCTTGGCTGATCCCGGTTTGGTTCAACCATATTAATTTTCATCATCTGTTCTCCGGATTTCATTTCCTCTGCTTTATTTTCGGATGATGTATTTGCTGCGGCTGTCTTTTTTGCTGAACTATTATCTTTGATCAGGCTATCCAATCCTTTACCTAATCCGCTCTTCTTTACCGCCATATTAATTACCTCCCGTTTTTTATCACTTATTCCTCATTCTCTTTATCTATTACTTCATCAGCTAATCTTAAATAACTCTCAGCTCCTGCTGACTTTGGATCATATTTATTAATAGGTATTCCGTAACTGGGAGCTTCAGCTAAACGAATATTTCTCGGTATAATTGTCTTATAAATCGTCTGTTCCAGATTATCCTTTACATTTTCTACTACTTGCAGTGACAAATTTGTCCTTGCGTCATACATCGTGAAAACAACGCCTTCGATTGTAAGCTTTGGATTTAATCTGTCTCTTACTAATTCCACAGTGTGAATCAACTGACTTAATCCTTCCAGCGCATAATATTCACATTGAATTGGTACAAGAACAGAATCTGCAGTAGTCATTGCATTAATTGTTAACATACTTAATGAAGGCGGACAATCAATAATTATAAAATCATAATTATCCTTAATTTTATCAATCTCATTTCTGACAATGTATTCTTTTTCTTCTACATCAAGAAGTTCTATTTCTGCTCCGGATAAATCAATATTTGTAGGAATAATATCAAGATTTTCTAATACATCCTTAATCATGACTTCTTCCATTTTTGCTTCACCGATAATCAAATTGTAAATTGTGTTTTCTACACTGTCCTTATCCACACCCAAGCCACTAGTCATGTTACCTTGCGGGTCCATATCAACTGCAAGAACTTTTTTTCCCTTTTCAGCAAGACATGCAGACAAGTTAATAGCTGTAGTTGTTTTTCCAACTCCGCCCTTCTGATTGGCTATAGCTATAGTTCTTCCCATATTTAAATCACCTTTCTTTTTTGCTTAGAAATAGTATAACATTTTTAGAAGTATATATCCACTAAATGTTTCACGTGAAACATAAATTTTATATTTTTCATAAATGTTTCACGTGAAACATTTAATATTTGTCAGTATTTCTTCTTGAAGTGATTATATATATAACTTATTGAAAAAGTTATGACATTTTTTATCTTGTAATCGTTTTAATGTGATATACTTTTCAAGTTTATTTCGTATTCCGCACATTTTTTTGTTTTATCTATATAAAATATATTTCATAAATGTTTCACGTGAAACATTATAAAAAACCTATTAGAAAAAAACAATATTGTATGTTTACTTCTAATAGGTTTTTATAATAGATTCTTTCTACAGTTATAATTATTTAAGTGGTTCTTTCGTTGGCATCCCTGCTTTTCGAGGATACTTTTTCTTTGTTTCTTTTATTTTATGGATTTTCACAAAGGATCTTCCTATGTCGGTCCCCGGAAGTTGAAATTTAACTACTTCTTCTACCTTTCCTCCTAGTATTGAAACCGCCTTTTCTGAACTTTTCAATTCTTCATCAATTTCTCCTGATTTATAAGGTACAAACAAACCATCCACCTTTACATAAGGGAGACAATATTCTGAAAGAGTTGCTAAATTTGCAACAGCTCTCGATACACAAATATCATACTGTTCTCTATATTCTGCCTGTTTTGCATAATCTTCTGCTCTTCCATGGATTGCCTTTATATCATTGAGTTCTAATAGGTTAATCACCTCATTTAAGAACTTAATTCTTTTATTTAATGAATCAAGGAGCGTTACTTTTAAATGCGGAAATGCTATTTTTAATGGAATTCCGGGAAATCCTGCTCCGGTTCCCACATCAATCAATGTTTCAATTTTTTTCACATGAATAGCATTTACAATTGTTAAACTGTCAAGAAAATGCTTTTCAACCACTTCCTCATATTCTGTAATTGCAGTTAAGTTCATTACCTTATTCCACTCAACAAGAATATTGTAATACTGTTCAAATTGCTGTATCTGCTTATCATTTAAGACAATCGACAGTTCTTTTACTTTTTCTGTTAACACATTATTCATGGTTATTCTCCCGTGCCTCTTCTCTATTTTTATATCCACTGCTTAAATATACGAGCAGTACAGATATATCTGCCGGAGATACTCCTGATATTCTGGAAGCCTGACCGATAGAAGACGGTCTGTATTCTTTTAATTTCTGTACAGCTTCTAATCTTAAGCTCTTAACATCGTCATAATGAATATCATCCGGGATTTTTTTCTTTTCAAGTTTTTTAAATTGTTCTACTTGTTTTTCCTGTCTTGATATATATCCTTCGTATTTGATAGCTATATTGACCTGTTCAGCCACCTCTTCTTTTAATGTCTCCGGAAAGTTAGGTCTGTCATTATCCAGAGGTTCTACAATATCGTAGGATAGTTCAGGTCTTCGAATCAATTCTGTAAGTGTAATTCCTGATGTAAGCGGTGTACTTTCATGCTCTTCTAATAAACTTTGCACTTTTTCGTTGGCTCCGACGTGTACATGCTTCAGTCTTTCTATCTCACCGGCAATCAAGCGTTTCTTTTCTAATAGTCTCTCATATCGTTCTTTAGAGATCAGTCCTACTTCGTATCCTTTCTCCGTCAGTCTCTGATCCGCATTATCTTGTCTTAAAAGTAAGCGATACTCTGCTCTTGATGTCATCATTCGATATGGCTCATGGCTTTCTTTTGTCACAATATCATCAATCAGTACACCAATATAAGCTTCCGAACGATCCAGTGTAAATGCTTCTTTTCCCTGAAGCATTCTTGCAGCATTAATTCCTGCAATAATTCCCTGAGCTGCTGCTTCTTCGTAACCGGAACTTCCATTAAACTGACCTGCGCTGAAAAGCCCATGTATATCTTTGAATTCCAGAGATGGTTTTAATTGTCTTCCGTCAATACAATCATACTCGATCGCATAAGCATTACGAACAATTTTTACATTTTCAAGTCCTGGTACCGTCCGGTACATGGCATACTGCACGTCTTCCGGAAGAGAACTGGACATTCCGCCAATATACATTTCATTTGTTTCAAGCCCTTCCGGCTCAATAAACACTTGATGTCTGTTCTTGTCGGCAAATTTCACCACTTTATCTTCTATAGATGGACAATATCTTGGACCTGTTCCCTCAATCATACCGGAAAATAAAGGAGAACGATCCAGATTATTTCTTATGATTTCATGTGTTTTTTCATTTGTATAAGTAAGCCAACAGGATACTTGATCAATCTGCACGTCTTTCGGATTTGTCGTAAATGAAAATGGTACTACTCTCTCATCACCAAACTGTTCTTCCATTTTAGAAAAATCGACAGAATTACGATCGATTCTTGCCGGGGTTCCCGTCTTGAATCGATACATCTTTATTCCAAGCTCTTTCAGACAATCTGTAAGATAATTGGCAGCCTGTAATCCATTTGGACCCGTATTCATGCTTACGTCACCATAAATACACTTTGACTTTAGATAAGTACCAGTGCAAAGTATTACCGCGTTACATCGATAAATTATACCTGAATACACTTGCACGCCTGTTACTTTATTTTCTTCCGTCAAAATATTCGTAATCTCTGTCTGTTTGATTTCTATATTAGGTTCTGCCTCTAATACTTGTCTCATCGTGCGGCTATATCTGTTTTTATCTGCCTGTGCGCGAAGCGAATGAACCGCGGGACCTTTTGATTTATTTAACATTTTCGATTGGATAAATGTCTGATCAATAACCTTCCCCATCTCGCCGCCAAGAGCATCAATTTCTTTTACAAGATGCCCCTTCGAACTTCCACCGATATTTGGATTACATGGCATCAAAGCTATACTGTCAATACTGACAGTAAATACTAATGTCTTAAATCCCAGTCTTGCGCAGGCAAGAGCCGCTTCACATCCGGCGTGACCTGCCCCGATAACTGCTACATCATAATGATCTTTATTTTCCCATACAGAATTTGCTGAATATTTCATTTACTAAATCTTCTCCTATTGTTTCTCCGGTAATACTTCCAAGTGATTCATAAGCATCTAATAAATCGATAGAGTAGAAATCTTCCGGCATTCCGGCATCTATACTGTCATTTACCCTTGACAGAGCATGATATGCATCCTGAAGCGCTGTCTTGTGACGAATATTTGTTATATAGATTTCATCATTAAATGAAAGATTTCCTGCAAAAAACATATCTTTTAACACTGTTTCAAATTCATCGATTCCGTGATTTTTCTTTGCAGATACTTCTATTATAGGTATTTCCTGCATTTCTTTATTTTCTTTTTTTGCAAGATTTGATTCATTATATAAGGTTTGAATCATGTTTTTCGATACTATCATATCTAAATCTGATTTATTTAGCAATACAATTGCCTGTTTTCCACGTATGATCTTGAGAATTTCATAATCATTATCATCCAGAGGGGATGAAGCGTCCACAACAAACAAAATAAGATCTGCTTTTTCTGCATATTCCTTTGCTCTATCGACACCAATCTGTTCTACGATATCTTCTGTTTCGCGAATTCCTGCAGTATCCATAATATTAAGTGAAATTCCCTGAAGATTAATATGTTCCTCTAACACGTCTCTTGTAGTTCCTGCAATATCTGTCACAATTGCACGATCTTCTCCGATCAGCACATTAAGAAGTGATGACTTTCCTGCATTTGGCTTTCCGACAATTACCGTTTTGATTCCTTCTTTTATAATACGTCCGTCATTACATGTTGATAGTAGATGAGAAATTTCTTCTAAAAGTTCGTTAACTGTAACCTGTAATTCTTCTCCGTATCCATCCACACTTATATGTTCCGGATCATCCAACGCAGTCTCTATAAATGCAGTATGGTAAATTATTTTATTTCTAATTTCACTGATTTTTGTCTTTATATTTCCATTAAGTTGACTGATAGAACTTTTTAATGCATATTCATTTTGAGAAGTAATAATATCTCCGACAGCTTCTGCCTGGGATAAATCTAATCTTCCGTTCAAAAATGCACGTTTTGTAAATTCTCCCGGCTCTGCAGGTCTTGCCCCGTATTTGATCAAAGTCTCTAAAATTCTTTTCACCACATAGACGCCGCCATGACAATTTATTTCCACAGTATCTTCTCCGGTATAACTGTGCGGACCTTTCATAAGCATTACAAGGACCTCATCGACCATTTCATTTTCATCATAAATATAACCATAATGGATGGTATGTGATGACTGATCACTTAGTTTTTTTTCTTTTTTTCCGCGATATATTTTATCTGCGATTTCAAATGAACCTTCTCCACTCATTCTTACAATTCCTATCCCTGAATTGCTCATTGCAGTAGATATGGCGGCTATTACTTTATTATATTGATTATTCATACTGTTCCACCTTACATCATAAAATGCTTCTATTAATTATACAAAAAATAGGGGTCTGTATCCAGCCCCTATTTTATATTCCTCTATCTTCTTACCAATGTAACGACAACTCTTCTGTAAGGTTCTTCTCCTTCACTGTGAGTAGATACTGCCGGATCTGCCTGAAGAGCAGAATGGATAATTCTTCTCTCATATGGGTTCATTGGCTCAAGTGATACAGCTCTTCTTGTTCTTTTTACTTTACTTGCAATATTCTTAGCAAGGTTTTCAAGAGTTTCTTTTCTTCTTCTTCTGTAATCCTCTGTGTCAAGTTTTACTCTTACATATCCTTCCTGCATCTTGTTTGCAACTCTGTTTGTAAGATACTGAAGAGAATCTAATGTCTGTCCACGTTTTCCGATGAGAATTCCCATATTGCTTCCTTCTACATCAATACTAAGAGCACCTTCTTCATCGATCTTAGAAGTAACCTTGGCATCTTTCATACCCATTGCATTTAATACATCAGATACGAATTTTACACATACTGCAACAGTTTCATCATTAACCTTTGCAAGCTCTGATTCTTTTTTCTGCTCCGGTTCTTTTACTTCAGCTTTTTCTTCTTTAATTTCTTCTGCTTTTTCCTTTTTGAACTCTTTTTTGTGTTCTTTCTTTGATTCTTTATGCTCTTTTACGATTTCTTTCTTTGGCTCTTCTTTTACTTCTTCAGCAACAGGCTCTTCCTTTGGTTCTTCTTTTTTTCTTGCCTTGATAACTGCCTGTTTCATACCGATTCCGAGGAATCCGGCGCTTCCTTTTTCGATTACTTCATAATCTAATTTATCACTTGTTACTCCGAGCTGGATCAATGCTTCTGTAATGGCATCATCCACTGTTTTTGCCGATACGGTAATGTATTCCATCATTACGCCCCCTAATTATTCTCATTAAAATGTTTTACCATATTTGCTTTTGAAGCGAGACTTCCAGGTTTTGCATGTTCTGCATTTTTTCTGGCATTTTCAAGCTTTTCATCTCTTTCTTTCTGGCTCATAGCTGATACCTGACGATTTGCAGAATCTTTTAAGCTTCTTGCGTTCATCTGAGCCATTTCATTAATACGCTCAGCTTTTTCACTTCTCTTTTTAGCCTTTTTCTCTGCTTTGTCCTTATTTTTCTCAATCAAATCTTCCACAGATATTTGTTTCAGATGTTTATTAATAAGAACCTGCTGCAAACTTCTGACTAACGCACTGAAAATCCAGTAAAGACCGATACCTGTAGGAAGTGTAGCAACGAAGAACACAGACATTAACGGCATTGTCATGTTCATTGTCTTCATTGTTCCTGCCATAGGATTATTTTCATCCATCTGAGTACCTGATACAGCCTGAGACAGTTTAATGTTCAGGAACTGTGTTGCTCCGGAAATTACCGGAAGTGCAATTGCAGTAATAATGATCACAGCTGCCGGAACTTCGAAAGAACCACTGTCTTTGATCATCTGAATTGGTGCAATTGTAAGATCCGGAATTGTGAGGAATGTATTCACATCCGAAGATGCTTTAGAAATTGCCGGTACATATCTTTCGATATCGTAAATGACCGGATACAGTGCAAACAACAACGGCATCTGGATCAACATTGGAAGACATCCACCCATCATAGATGTTCCGTATTTATCATATACCTGCTGGATTTCTTCCTGCTGCTTCATCATAGAAGCCTGGTCTCTTTTATTTTTGTATTTTTTCTGGATTTTCTGTACTTCCGGGTTAATTACAGCCATCATTCTGCTTGATTTCTGCTGATTAATTGTCATAGGAAGCATAAGAGTATACACGAAAATTGTGTATAAAATAATAGATAATCCTACAAGTCCAGTATCTGTAGATAACATATTATCTAATATTGTATAGATAAAGTTCATCACTTTACCAAGTAACCAGCAAATCTGTCCTACGATTGGCCAATTTGCTGCGCTTGCCACCGTTACGATCATGACTTTTCCTCCAATTGTAATGATATTTCTTTTTTATGGAACAGGATCGTATCCCCCTTTGGAAAATGGATTACATCTTAGAATTCTCCATAACGCCATAAATCCCCCCTTAAAGGCTCCGTACTTTTCAATTGCTTCCATAGCATACTGAGAGCAGGTGGGATAGAATTTACAAGTGGGTGATCCCTTGAGGCCCGATATATATTTTCGATAGAATCTGATAAATCTTAACAGAATCCTTTTCATACTTCGTTACCTCATTCTATTATTTCATGAAGACTTCCAAGGTGGAGGAGCGCACTTTCTATATCATGGTAAATTTTTCCTTTTGCGCTGTTTCTTGCAATTACTACTATATCTAATCCACGCTTGAAATGTTCTTCTTGTAGTCGATAACTTTCTCTTATCAATCTTGTCAATCTGTGACGTACGATACTATTACCTACTTTTTTGCTTACCGATATTCCTAATCGATTCTGATCCGTATTATTTTCTCTTATATACATGACCAGATACTTGTTAGCATAAGATTTTCCTTCTTTATAAATGATTTGAAAATCTTTGTTTTTCATCCTTAATTCTCCTAATTTTTAGAGAAGAAAAGGCCACATATATGCGGCCTACGCTGATAATTTCTTTCTTCCTTTTGCTCTTCTTGCAGCAAGTACTTTTCTTCCACCTGCTGTGCTCATTCTTGATCTAAAACCATGAACTTTTGCTCTTTGTCTCTTTTTTGGCTGGAATGTCATCTTCATTGATATCCACCTCCTTATATTTTGCAAGGGTTATACCCTTATTTTTCTAAAAGACATCATTTTTGATTATATGCAAAAAATACTCGTCCGTCAAGCAAAACCTACGATTTTATCAATAATTTTCACATTTTACTACAAAATAATTTTCCACAAAATGTGGAAAATTACAAAAATTAACGTGGATAACATGTGGAAATAAAATTATTTTCTATATTTTTCTCTAGAAACAAGCATATTTTTAGTTGTGATAAAGTTATCCACATTGATTAAACATTGCTTAAATTTACAATTTGATGTAAAATAGAAAAGAGTATATATAGGATTAGGAGCTTATGAAAATGAACATTGTAGAGGAAAAATGGCCTGAAATTATCGAACACCTGCGAGTAGAACATGAATTATCCAATGTATCATTTACTACATGGATACAGCCATTAAAAGTATATGAAGTGATACAGAATACTGTATTTATATTAGTAAATATGAATGCAAGCGTAGAATATATCGAGAAAAAGTATCTTCTTCCATTGAAAGTATGTATCGCAGAAATTACCGGCACAGAATTCGAAGTAGTATTTATTTCAGAGGATGATGAAAAATTAAATGAAATTCAGAATATGTCAATCGAAGCAAGTCAAAAGAAACGGACGAAATCTGCAGCTGAAAAGGCAGGATTGAATCCAAAATATACTTTTGACACTTTTGTTGTTGGCGGAAATAATAAATTTGCTCATGCCGCATCACTGGCAGTTGCAGAATCACCGGGACAGGCTTACAATCCTCTGTTCTTATATGGTGGAGTAGGACTTGGTAAAACACACTTGATGCATTCTATTGCACATTTTACATTACAGAATAATCCGAAGAAGAAAGTTCTCTATGTAACAAGTGAAACATTTACAAATGAATTGATTGAGTCTTTAAAAAATGGTAAGACAAGCGGTAATGAATCTGCTATGTCAAAATTCCGGGATAAATATAGAAATAATGATGTACTTCTTATTGATGATATTCAGTTTATTATAGGTAAAGAAAGTACACAGGAAGAATTCTTCCATACCTTTAATCATCTTCATACTTTAGGAAAACAGATCATTATTTCCAGTGATAAACCACCAAAGGACATTGAGACATTAGAAGCAAGACTTCGCACAAGATTCGAATGGGGTCTGATTGCTGATATTTCTTCTCCTGATTATGAGACAAGAATGGCAATCTTAAAAAAGAAGATTGAACTTGATCATCTGGAAAAATATAATATTCCGGACGAAGTGCTTCAATATATTGCTACTAATATAAAGACAAATATTCGAGAGCTTGAAAGTTCTTTAAATAAATTGATCGCTCTCTATAAATTAAATAATAATGAAGGAACGATTGATATTGCACTTGCAGCTGAGGCTCTGAAAGATCTTATTTCCTCTAAAAATAACAGAGAGGTAACACCGGAGCTGATTCTTGACATTGTAGCAGACCATTATAATATTACAGTTGCCGATTTAAAGAGTAATAAACGGAATGCCGATATAGCCAATCCAAGACAGGTAGCTATGTATCTTATGAGAAATATGATTGAAAAAGAGAATTCTCTTAAAACAATCGGCATTATCCTTGGAGGCAAAGATCATTCCACTGTAAAATACGGTATTGAGAAAATAGAGTCCGAAATGAAGAAAGACGAGACTCTTGCCAATACAATCAATATTATAAAGAAAAAAATCAATCCGGCATAATGTGAATAACTTGTGGGATAATATGTGGATAAATTTTGGATAAGCTGTTGATAACTGAATTCGATTTTTTTCGACTCTTGGACAATCCAAAGTTTTCCCAACATCATCCACAGTGATTTTTTTTAGATTCCACATGTTTTTCAAAGTCGCAAACCGTGATAAATAAAGGGCTTGAACGGGTTTTCCTCTTTTCCACAGCCCCTAATAAGAAGAAGACGGAAATTATTTATATATAATATACATAGCCTTGGCCTGAAAGGAGTTTTACACAATGAAAATCGTATGTAAGAAAAGTAATCTTGTAAAGGGAGTCAGCATTGTATCTAAAGCAGTTCCATCTAAGACAACAATGCCTATTCTTGAATGTATTCTTATTGATGCTACAACAGATATTATCCGTTTGACAGCAAACGATATGGAACTTGGTATTCAGACAGATATTGAAGGAGAGATTCTTGAAAGAGGTATGATCGCGATCGATGCGAAGATATTCTCAGAAATCGTAAGAAAGCTTCCTGACAATGATGTTATAATTGAAACAAATGAAAATCTGCAGACAACGATTGTATGTGAGAAAGCAAAATTCGATATTTCCGGAAAACCGGGAGAAGAATTTTCTTATCTTCCAGTGATCGAGAAAGAAGATTCCATTGAAATTTCTCAGTTTACGTTGAAAGAAGTTATCAGACAGACTATTTTCTCTATTGCTGATACAGAAAGCAATAAATTAATGACCGGTGAGTTATTTGAAATTAAAGATAATATGTTAAGAGTTGTTTCTCTTGACGGACACCGTATTTCAATCCGTAAGATTGAATTAAAAGATCAGGTAAATGATAAAAAATTAGTCGTTCCCGGTAAGACATTGATTGAAGTAAGTAAGATTTTATCCGGTGAATTGGAAAGTCAGGTTTATATATCTTATACAAATAATCATATTGTATTTGAATTTGACAATACCATTGTCGTATCAAGACTGATCGAAGGAGAATATTTCAAGATTGATCAGATGCTGTCCAGCGATTATGACACAAAAGTGAAAATTAACAAAAAAGAATTGTTAAGCTGTATTGATCGTGCAACACTTCTTGTGAAGGAAGGAGATAAAAAACCAATTATCATCAACATTGGTGATGAAGTGATGGAGTTAAAGATTAAATCACAGATTGGTTCTATGAACGAAGAAATTGTGATCAACAAAGAAGGAAAAGATCTGTTGATTGGATTTAATCCTAAGTTTTTGATCGATGCACTTCGTGTGATTGATGAAGAAGAGGTAACTTTGTATCTTATGAATGCAAAAGCACCGTGTTTTATCAAAGATGATAAGGAAAGCTATATTTATCTCATTCTTCCGGTTAATTTTAATGCTGCAATTTAAGGAGAAAATCATTTATGGAGATCATCAAATTAAGAGAAGAATTTATTAAACTTGGACAGGCTTTAAAAGCGGCAGGACTTGTAGAGTCAGGTGTGGAAGCAAAAGAGGTCATTCAGGAAGGGCTTGTCATGGTCAACGGAGAAGTTGACACACGCCGCGGAAGAAAATTATATGCCGGCGATCAGGTAGTATTTGATGGAGAAGAGATAAAAATTGAAGATTGAATCTTTGAAATTAAAGAATTTTAGGAATTACGAATTATTGTCTCTTGGGTTTGACAAATCTACAAATATTTTCTATGGTGATAATGCTCAGGGAAAGACAAATATTTTAGAAGCTGTGTATCTGTCTGGTACAACGAAGTCTCACCGGGGAACGAAAGATAAAGATATGATTCAGTTTGGAGCAAATGAATCTCATATCGAAACAATCGTTGAAAAAAACGGTATCAAGTATCAGATTGATATGCATCTTAAAAAGAACAGTCCCAAGGGAATTGCGATCAACAAGATTCCTATTCGGAAAGCCAGTGAGTTATTTGGTATTATAAATATTGTCTTTTTCTCTCCGGAGGATCTTAACATTATCAAAAATGGTCCCGGAGAGAGAAGAAGGTTCATAGATCTTGAGCTGTCACAGCTTGATAAAGTATATTTGAATAACTTGTCTAACTATAATCGTATTGTAAATCAAAGAAATCACTTGTTAAAAGAAATTGATTATAATAAAGGTGCTTTAGAAACTCTGGATATCTGGGATATACAGTTGATTCAGTATGGAAATAAGATTATAGAGCGCAGACAAAAGTTCATAGAAGAAATAAATAAAATAATTTCTAATATACATAAAAAGTTAACTGGAAACAGAGAAGATATAAAAATCGTCTATGAACCAAGCAATGGAGCATTATCATTTGAACAGGCCTTGTTGAAAAATAAAGAAAAGGATCTGAGGATTAAGAGTACATCTGTAGGTCCTCACAGAGATGATATTGCTTTTCTTGTCAGTGATATAGATATCAGAAAATACGGATCGCAGGGACAGCAGCGTACAGCAGCTCTGTCTTTGAAATTATCTGAAATAGAGCTTGTGAAACAATCGATTCACGACACACCCGTTTTATTGCTTGACGATGTGTTGTCTGAACTTGATAAACACAGGCAAAACTATCTATTAGATAGTATACATGATATACAGACACTCATTACCTGTACAGGTGTGGACGAGTTTGTAAATCATCGTTTTTCTATAAATAAAGTGTTCCATGTCCAGAATGGGCAGGTAACGAAAGAAAATTAGGAGGATTAGAATGAGTACAGAAAAAGTACAGCACGAGTATGGTGCAGACGAAATCCAAATACTGGAAGGGCTTGAAGCTGTTAGAAAGCGCCCGGGTATGTATATAGGTAGTACGTCCTCACGCGGACTTCACCATCTGGTATATGAGATTGTGGATAATGCGGTGGATGAAGCACTGGCAGGATTCTGTGATACAATCTTCGTAAGTATTAATAAAGACAATTCCATTACGGTTGTAGATAATGGACGTGGAATACCGGTAGGTATCAATCATAAAGCAGGTCTTCCGGCAGTTGAAGTTGTATTTACCATTCTTCATGCCGGCGGAAAATTTGGCGGCGGGGGCTATAAGGTGTCCGGCGGTCTTCATGGAGTTGGAGCATCGGTAGTAAATGCTCTTTCTAACTGGCTTGAGGTTGAAATCTATAATGAGGGAAAAATATACAGACAGCGTTATGAGCGTGGAAAAACAATTTACAAATTAAAAGTTGTCGGAGAATGTGATCCTGAGAAGACAGGAACAAAAGTAACATTCTTGCCGGATGATACAATTTTTGAAGAAACTGTTTTTGAGTATGATATTTTAAAACAGCGCTTTAGAGAAATGGCATTTTTGACAGCTGGATTAAAGATTGTTCTTCGAGACGAAAGAGAAGAAGAAGCTGTAGAAAAGACATTCCACTATGAAGGCGGTATCAAAGAGTTTGTAGCATATTTAAATAAAAGCAAAACTCCGCTGTATGAAGATATTATCTACTGTGAAGGTAATGTAAATAACGTGGAAGTAGAAGTAGCGATGCAGCACAATGATTCTTACAGTGATAATACGTATGGATTTGTAAATAATATTACAACTCCGGAAGGCGGAACCCATATTGTAGGATTTCGTAATGCGTTGACAAAGACATTTAATGATTACGCAAGAAAGAATAAACTATTAAAAGACAGTGAGCCGAATCTATCAGGTGAAGATATCAGAGAAGGTCTTACTGCGATTATCAGTGTAAAAATTGAAGATCCTCAGTTTGAAGGTCAGACAAAACAAAAGCTTGGAAACAGTGAAGCAAGAGGAGCTGTTGACAATGTTGTAAGTAAGCAGCTTGAGATTTATCTGGAACAGAATCCGACTATTGCGAAAATGACAGTGGAAAAATCTGTAATGGCACAGCGTGCAAGAGAAGCTGCAAGAAAGGCAAGAGATCTTACAAGAAGAAAATCTGCTCTTGAGGGCATGTCTCTTCCAGGTAAACTTGCAGATTGTTCTGACAAAGATCCGAAAAACTGTGAAATCTATATCGTAGAGGGGGATTCTGCCGGAGGTTCTGCAAAGACAGCGAGAGACAGAGCTACACAGGCAATTCTTCCACTTCGTGGTAAAATCTTAAATGTAGAAAAAGCAAGGCTTGATAAGATTTACAGCAATGCAGAGATCAAAGCAATGATCACGGCATTCGGAACGGGAATCCATGATGATTTTGACATCTCCAAACTTCGTTATCATAAGATTATCATTATGACAGATGCGGATGTGGACGGTGCTCATATCAGTACGCTTCTTCTTACATTTTTATATAGGTTTATGCCGGATCTTATTAAAGAAGGGTATGTATATCTGGCTCAGCCGCCGCTCTATAAATTAGAGAAAAATAAAAAGGTGTGGTATGCATACAGTGATGAAGAACTGGACAGCATTTTGCAGGAAGTCGGACGTGACGGAAATAATAAGATTCAGCGTTATAAAGGTCTTGGAGAGATGGATGCAGAACAGCTCTGGGAGACAACAATGGACCCGGAACACAGAATTTTATTAAGAGTTACGATGGATGAAGAGACAACCAGTGAATTAGATCTTACATTTACGACCTTAATGGGGGATAAAGTAGAGCCAAGACGAGAATTCATTGAAGAAAATGCAAAATATGTAAAGAACTTAGACGTATAGGAGGTAAAACATAATGGAAGATAATATTTTCGATAAAGTCCACGAAGTGGATCTGAAAAAAACGATGGAAACCTCCTACATTGATTATGCGATGAGTGTTATTGCTTCTCGTGCACTTCCGGATGTAAGAGATGGATTAAAACCGGTTCAGAGAAGAATCCTTTATTCCATGATTGAATTAAATAATGGACCGGATAAGCCGCACAGAAAATGCGCCCGTATTGTCGGTGATACAATGGGTAAATATCATCCTCACGGTGACAGTTCAATCTATGGCGCGTTGGTAAATATGGCCCAGGAGTGGTCTACCAGATACCCGCTTGTAGACGGCCATGGAAACTTTGGTTCTGTGGATGGTGACGGCGCTGCCGCCATGCGTTATACAGAGGCAAGATTAAGTAAGATTTCTATGGAATTAACTGCAGATATCAACAAAAATACAGTTGATTTTGCACCTAACTTTGATGAGACTGAAAAAGAGCCGGTTGTACTTCCGGCGAGATTTCCGAATCTTCTCGTAAATGGAACTTCCGGTATCGCTGTTGGTATGGCAACGAATATACCGCCTCACAATTTGAAGGAAATTATCAATGCAGTTGTCAAGATTATTGATGATCAGATTGCAGATAAAGAAGAGACAACGATAGAAGAGATATTAGAAATCGTAAAAGGTCCTGATTTTCCAACAGGCGGCACAATTCTCGGAACAAGAGGAATTGAGGAAGCTTATCGTACAGGAAGAGGAAAAATCCGTGTTCGTGCAGTGACAAATATTGAGACAATGCCTAACGGAAAGAGCAGAATCATTGTTACTGAACTTCCTTATATGGTAAATAAAGCCCGTCTGATCGAGAAAATTGCTGAGATGGTAAGAGATAAACGAATTGATGGAATCACAGATCTAAGTGATCAGTCAAGCCGTGAAGGAATGAGAGTTGTTATTGAACTTCGAAGAGATGTCAATGCAAATGTAATCCTGAATCAGTTATTTAAGCATACACAGCTTCAGGATACATTCGGTGTTATTATGTTAGCGCTTGTAAATAATGAGCCTAAAGTCATGAATCTTCTTGAGATGTTGCATCATTACTTGAAGCATCAGGAAGAAGTTGTGACACGCCGTACCCAGTATGAATTAAATAAAGCAGAAGAGCGTGCTCATATTTTAGAAGGATTATTAATTGCTCTTGATAACATTGACGAAGTAATTAAGATTATAAGAGGATCTCAGACTGTTCAGATAGCAAAAGCAGAATTAATCGAAAGATTTGGATTATCTGAAGTGCAGGCACAGGCAATTGTGGATATGCGTCTGCGTGCTCTTACCGGTCTGGAAAGAGAAAAGCTGGAAGCAGAATATAAAGAACTGATGGAGCAGATCAGCAGATTGAAAGCTATTCTTGCAGACAGAAAATTACTTCTTGAAGTGATCAGAGAAGAAATTATTGTGATTCGCGATAAATACGGAGATGAGAGAAGAACCTCTATCGGATTTGATGAATTTGATATTTCTATGGAAGATCTGATCCCGAAGGAAGAAGTTGTAATTACAATGACGAAGCTTGGCTATATCAAGCGTATGTCAAATGATACTTTCAAGGCGCAGAACCGTGGAGGTAAAGGAATCAAAGGTATGCAGACTCTTGAAGAAGATTATGTAGAAGAGTTGTTTATGACTCATAGCCATCACTATATTATGTTCTTTACAAATACAGGACGTGTATATAGATTAAAAGGTTATGAGATTCCGGAAGCAAGTCGTACTTCCAGAGGAACAGCGATTATCAATCTGCTTCAATTAATGCCTGGTGAGAAGATCAGTGCAGTGATTCCGATTGATGAATATCGTGACGGTGAATATCTCTTCATGGCAACAAAGAAAGGTCTTGTAAAGAAAACTCCGATCAAAGAGTATGCAAATGTAAGAAAAACAGGACTTGCGGCAATTACACTTCGGGAAGAAGATGAGTTGATCGAAGTTAAATATACAAATAATGAACAGGATATTCTTATGGTGACAAAATATGGTCAGTGTATCCGGTTCAGTGAACAAGATGTACGTTCTACAGGAAGAACTTCTATGGGAGTGCGTGGAATGAATCTCTCTGATCGGGACGAAGTAATCGGAATGCAGCTTGACTCACAGGGAAGTGAACTTCTCATCGTATCTGAGAAGGGTATGGGAAAACGTACGGATATGATTGAATTTACTCGACAGAACCGTGGCGGTAAAGGTGTGAAATGTTATAAGATCACTGAAAAGACCGGTAATGTTGTAGGTGTTAAAGCAGTCAATGAAGATGATGAGATTATGATCATCAATACAGAGGGAATTATCATTCGTATGAAATGTGAAGGAATCTCTGTTCTTGGAAGAATTACTTCCGGTGTGAAACTTATTAATTTAAAAGAAGGCGATATTGTAGCCAGCATCGCAAAAGTAAGAAAAGGCGATGAAGAGGAAGACCAAAATGAAACTGATTAAAAATGGAGAGATATATGCGCCGAAGTATCTTGGAAAAAAAGATTTATTGATATGCAATGAGAAGATTGAATATATTGCAGATCAAATAACAGAAGTACCGGAGTATTGTGAAGTGATCGATGCTCAGGGAAAATATGTGATACCTGGGCTGATTGATCAGCATGTGCATGTAACGGGAGGCGGAGGAGAAGGAAGTTTCCATACTCGTACTCCGGAGCTTCAATTATCTGAGATGATCGAAGGAGGAATTACAACCGTTGTAGGGCTCCTTGGAACAGATGGGATTACAAGAAGCATAGAAAATTTATACGCAAAAGTAATGGCACTGAATGAAGAAGGTGTCAGCGCTTATATGATAACGGGAGCTTATGGATATCCTAGTCCGACGATTACCGGAGAAGCAGATAAGGACATTGTATTTATTGAAAAAGTTCTCGGTGTGAAATTGGCAATTTCAGATCATAGAGCTCCAAACGTTACACTAGATGAATTGATCGGACTAGCCAGTAAAACAAGAGTGGCTGGTATGTTAAGTGGAAAACCGGGAATAGTTGTACTTCATATGGGAGACGCAGAAGCAGGATTGGAACCTGTATTTGAAGCATTAAAGAAAACTGCAATTCCGGAAGGAATCTTCCGTCCTACTCATGTAAACCGCAATCCGGCTCTTATGAAACAATCATACAGATTTCTTGAAATGGGAGGTTATATTGATCTGACTTGTGGAATGACGGGTGAAGACAGACCTGCCGATTGTGTGAAAGAATGTTTAAAAAGAGGACTTCCGACGGAACATATTACAATCAGTTCTGACGGACATGGAAGCTGGTCGAATTACGCTGAAGATGGATCACTCTTAGAAATAGGTGTTTCCGGTGTCAGAAGCCTTTTAAAAGAGATGCAGTACATGGTAAAGGAAAATCAACTGAGTTTGGAAGAGGCTCTTCCATATGTGACATCCAATGTAGCCGATGCAATTGGACTTAATAATAAAAAAGGAAAGCTTATAGAGCAAGCGGATGCAGATATTCTCATTTTGGATAAGAATATGGAATTAAGTTCGGTGATAGCGCGTGGACAGGTTATGATGCAATGTGGAAAACTCTTAAAAAAAGGAACTTATGAGTAGAAATAAGTAAAAGACAGGCGAAAGAAAAGAGAGTGCCACTCAATGATCTAAAGAGATGATTGGGTGACACCCTCTTTTTTATGTACAGATCATGTTATGAATTTATTTTTTATAATCTTCAAATACTGCTACAACCTTTTTCATTTCTTCTTCGGAGAAACGCTGGTCACAGCAGATAGACATGATGTGTCCATAAACATATTCTGCTTTCGGATAACCGGTAATGTCAATAAATGGCGGTACCGGCCAGTAAATCTTTGGAGGGACCTCATTGGCAGCGAGATGTTCCATAAGAGCATTACGATTATCCACAAGAAATGGGAAGAACATCGGGCATACATCATCCGGAAGCTCTGTGAATATAGGTCTTACTTCTGGGTTCTTTGGAAGATGCTTCAGAAGGTAAGCGAAATTTTTACGTCGTTTTTCAATGGCATTGTCAATAGGATAATGAAGAATTGTTTCCAGTGATTTAGGATCTCCTTCTTGAATATCATAAATTTTGCGAAGTTCCCACTCTGCTTTCCAGAATGCATCCTGACTTTTTTTATTTAATTCTTCATTATTCGTATGCTCATATTCATGACGGGTAGACAGTGCATAATCACGTACACTGAGATGATGTTCATCGGCAGGAAGAGGAGTAACCTGAAAAGTGCCCCCGCATTTGAAAGCAAGACCTCCGGAAATCACTCCCATCCATTTACGAAGACTTACTGCAACATAATCAACATCAGCAAAGCATCCGGATGGTGAAAGAGCAGTGTGAGTAGTATCCTGCATGACAGTTACACCGTGATGTCTGCATTTCCTGACAAATTCAGAATCAAAAGTAGAAAATCCATAATAACCGGTAATGAGAAGAAAACTGATTTTGTCGATCAAAGTTTCATCAAATTGCGGTACAAGATGTTCGTCTACATCATAATAGTAGATTTCATAGTTTGCTTTGACGAAACAACCGGTTACTGTTTCACAGGTGTAAGATGGCAGATAGGCTACCCGTCTCTGATCAGTTAGCATAGAGTCTTGCAAACAGTAATAAATGGCACATCGTCCTGACATTAAATGTTTCATGTCTGTGGCTGATGGACACATTCTGATTGCATAATTTGTTTCTGCTCCTGATGTTTCTTCATACGGAAAAAATCCTCCAATTTCCATAAATATTACCTCCTTTGTATTTATATATTCTTTATGAAGAAAGAGTATCCATAAAATCCTGCCTTTTTGCTGGTGGCAGAAGATCCATAGCAAGGTAAGAAGAAATTAAGTTAACCATTGCTATCGGAAGAGTTAATGAATTATAAAAAATCTCAGTTTTGGTTTGGCAGATCAATATATATTGACTAAAAGGTACAGCTGGAGAAGAATGGTCATCTGTGATAGTGAGTATAGAAGCACAACTTTTTTCTGCTTTTTTTGCAATACTTTCCATAGGAAAATAATATTTTGGAAAAGAAAAGAAAATTACCATGTCATCTTCATTCAATGATTCCAGTTGCTTTTGAGTATCGGCAATATCTTCAAGATCTACAAGAGATACATTCAAAAATAAAAGCCTCATTCGAAATGCAAGAAATTCACCGGGAATTTTGGAAATATCGTGAGCAAATATGAAGATTCGTTTTTTTTCTTTTATTGTTTTACATATGTTTACAATATCATTCGGATTGAGAGTTGAGAAAAAATCGGAAGCTGCTTTTATCTCCGTATTACATATATTAAAAAGAAGTGCCGCTTTTTCTGATTCATTCGGACATGTGTTTGTCGGTATATTATAGTCAGATGCTGAAACTTTTTGAATCATATGTTGTGTATAATTACGAAATTCATCTTTCAATTCTAAAAAACTGTTACAGCCTACTTTCTGACAGAAACGAAGAAGGGTAAGTTCTGAAGATGAAGTGTTGTGGCTTAACTGTGCGAGCGTTATATAACAAATATCTCCCGGATTTGATGTCATGTAATCTGCAATACTTTTTTGTTTTCTTGTAAACTGCGGATATAGTTCTTTAATTCGATCTAAAATATTCATAGAAATCTCCTTTAAGTAAAGAAATATTTATCTTACAAAATATAAAGTAAATACTTTACTTTTTGTATTATATCATGTATAGTTTAAAATATAAAGTAAAGTATGCACTTTATTTACAAAAATTTGTACTGAGGGCAGAAATGTATTAAAGTGACAGAAAATTCAACAAAAGGAGGAATGAAGTACCTATGAAAAAATTATTTGAAAAACATTTTGAGGGAACATGGACGGTTATATTTTTAATCTGTTTCTTTTTTATCATGATTCCTTTTCCTTTTTTCTACAGTGAGACATACATCCCATCCCTTGGTGGTGTTCCATCTTATGTGTATGGATGGTTGATCAATGCAGCAGTTGTATTTGGTTTAATTGGTGTATATTACAAAATGTGTATGAAGAGAAAAGAATATCATGTATATGATGAAGAAAATAAGGATGATAAGAAGGAGGAACAGAAATAATGGGAGCAGCAGTACAACCATCACCAGGACCATTTTATACTGTCCTGATTATTTATCTTGGAGTTATGGCATTTATTGGCTGGTATGCAAGTCGTAAAACTTCCAGTTTAGGAGACTTTTTCGTCCTCAGCGGAAAAGCAGGAGCAATCGTTAGTGGTATTGCATATTTTTCTACACAGTTTTCTATGGGAACATTCCTTGGAACACCGGGAACAATCTATGGAGTCGGATATGCCGGTATGGCAATCTCTATACCGGGCGCAGTATTCTGTATGATTCTTCCGGCAATTTTAATGGGAAGAAAGTTAGTTACATTGGGACATGAATATGGTTTTCTTACAATGGCTGACTACTTGTCTGATCGTTATCATTCTAAAAAAATGGGTGGTATTCTCGGAGTTATGATGTTGTTCTTCTTAATTCCTATGATGGGAGCACAGATTATTGGAGCAGGTGTCATCGTTCATGTATTTACAGGTCTTCCGGAGTGGGTAGGAGTTATAGGAATGGGAATCGTAGTAATTCTCTACTGTATGACCGGCGGTATGAAAGGTGCTATGATGACAGATGTAATTCAAGGTTCACTTATGATTGCAACTGCAGTTATTACATTTGTCGTATCTGTCGTAATGGGTGGAGGATTTGAAAATATTAACCATACATTACAGGGAATGAATGAAGCATATCTTACATTCCCAGGGGCAAATGGATATATGCCATGGGCATATTATGTGTCTAATATTGTACTTTGGGCATTCTTTACAATGGGACAGCCTCATTTATTTACAAAGTTCTTTACTATGAAAGATCATAAGACTATGTTCAAGGCAATCTTCCTTGGAACGGGCGGAATGTTAGTATCTGCAACTTTGATCGAATGGGCAGGCGTAAATGGTATTGCATCTATTCAAGGAATTGAAAAGGCAGACCAGATTGTACCGCTTATTCTTCAGAGAGGTTTAAATCCGTTCTTAGCTTCTATCTTTATTGCGGGTATTGTAGCGGCAGGAATGTCTACCATTGATGGAATTCTTGTTACAACAACCGGAGCGGTTACAAGAGATATTTATCAGAAAATTATTAATAAAAAAGCGGATGATAACAGTGTTATGAAGTTATCTAAAGTAGTAACAGTGTTAATCGGTGTTGTTGTTATTTGTTTTGGTGTATTCCAGCCTGGAAGTATTTTTGAAATTAATCTTTTTGCATTTTCTGGAATGGCAATTTTTGTAGTACCTGTCTTGTTTGGAATGTACTGGAAAAAATCAACAGCGGCAGGAGCAATTGCTTCAATTGTAGTAGGTGTTATTGCACTTCTTGCATTTACACTAGTTCCGGAAGTAAAAGCGTTGGCATTTGGATTCCACGCATTGTTCCCGGCAACAATTTTAGGTTCTGTTACAATGATCTTCATTAGCTTATTGACGCAGAAACCACCTCAGGAAACAATTGACCGTCATTTCCTTGTTTTTAATAAATAGGGATTTTAAGGAGGAATAGTTATGTATTTGGGAAAAATGACAACCTTACAGGCAAAGGAAGCCTTTGAAAAAGATCCGATTATCGTAATTCCGGTAGGAAGTACAGAACAGCATGGAACACAGAGTGCTCTTGGAACAGACTATATGGTTCCGTCTTATATTGCGGATCATATTGCGGATATGGAGAATGTAATTGTAGCTCCAAGTGTAAATTACGGAGTATGCCCGTATCACTTGAGTTTTGAGGGAAGTGTCAATATTGGATATGAGGGACTATACATGGTTCTTCATGGAATCATGGATTCCTTAATGCAGCACGGTGCAAAGAGATTTCTCGTATTAAACGGGCATGGTGGAAATACTCCATCTATCGACAGAGCAGCGTTAGAGGTTTATCACAAAGGCGGTATCTGTGCACAAATTGACTGGTGGAGTCTCGTAGCGCAACTTGACAGTAAATACAACGGGGGACATGGTGATATACTGGAAACAGCAGTTATGATGGCAATTGATCCGGAATCTGTACATATGGAGCTTAGTCAGCCAATGAATGCACAGCATCCGACAGAAAATGTAAAGGCTGCTTATATTCAGGCAGTAGATTATAAGGGAGGAATCGTACGCCTTGTAAGAGATACAAAAGAAATTGCACCAAGTGGCTGGTTTGGACCGTTTGATCCAAAAGAAGCCACTGTGGAATTGGGGCAGGGAGCACTTGACCTTTCTGTAGAGTATGTTCGTGGTTTTATTGATGAATTTCGGAAAATTAATTAAATTTTTCTGAGGTAAGTTTGAGAAATTCTTTCATAGCCCGACTGAAATATTTTCCGGATTTCCAATAAAAAAACAGATTTCTACAACTGAGTTTAGAATCTAGCTTATAGTAAACTACATTGGGATGGGAAGGAACTTGACGGATTAAGGTATCGCTGATGAAAGAAATTCCCATTCCTGAACAGGTAATATTATAAGAAGTCATTTGCTGGTCAAGTTCAAATAATATGTGTGGTGTGATACTTTGTTTTTGTAAAATATCTATAGCACGTTTTCTTGTATCGTTGTTCGGTTTTAACAGAATAAAAGAATCTTGTTTAAAAAAATTCAGAGGAACAGATTCAACGGATTCATCTAAAAAGGAACCGTCTCTTATCATATCTGTAGAGATTTGATAAGAGGTGGTTTTTTTTGCAGAATCTAAATATTTAGGAACAGCAAGAAGAAGATGCTCTGTATGGTAGTGGCTGTGAGAAAATATTTCTTCATCTAAGATACAATTATCAATCATAAAGTCAATTTTTCCGTTTCTTAAAAGCTCAGAAAGTTTGGAAGTGTTTTCTTCAATCAGTTTTATCTTTACAAGAGGAAAACGCTTGGAAAATTTGCTCATTAGAGGTGGAAGCACCCAAGACGAAAAAAGCGTACTTCCGCCGAGGATAAGATTGCCGGTTTTTAATCCATCCCAATCATTGACAAAATTAGAAAATTCGTGTTCCAGAGAGTAAATATGCTCTATATACTGGATATATTTTTCTCCGCATTCTGTAAGAGTTAATGGCTTTGTGCTTCTATCAAAGATAGGAGCGCCTATCTTCTTTTCGATTCGTTTTACAGTAGCGCTCAAAGAAGGTTGAGAAATAAATAATTTCTTTGCAGCTTTTGAAAAACTTTTTTCTTTATAAACGGTATAGATGTATTCCATTCCTTGAAACATGATTTTAACTCCTAACATAACTATAAAGTTATAATTATAATAAAAATATATGTATTTGATTATATTTTAATAGATAGATACAATGAAATCAATAAGAAAGGTAACAAGAAAATATATCGTTGGAGGAAATGAAAAAATGGATGAGCAAAAAAAAGATTATCGTGTGGAACAGGATTCAATTGGAACGAAAGATGTTCCTAAATCGGTGTATTATGGTGTTCAGTCACTTCGTGCAGCTGAAAATTTTCATATTACAGGATTAAATATGCATCCGGAAATTATCAATAGTCTTGCATACATTAAAAAGGCAGCTGCAATTACAAACTGTGAGGTCGGTATTTTAGACAAAACAATCGCAGATGCAATCGTAAAAGCCTGTGACGAAATTTTAAAAGGAAAATTGCATGATAATTTCATTGTGGATCCGATTCAAGGAGGAGCAGGAACATCTTTAAATATGAACGCCAATGAAGTAATTGCGAATCGCGCGATTGAAATACTTGGCGGAAAAAAGGGAGATTATTCTATTGTTAATCCGAATGACCACGTAAACTGTGGACAATCTACAAACGATGTAATTCCGACAGCAGGAAAAATGACTTCGCTTCGTCTGTTGAAAAATTTGAAATATGAGTTAGAACTTTTATATGAGGCACTCTGCAGAAAATCAGAAGAGTTTGATCATGTGATCAAAATGGGGCGTACACAGATGCAGGATGCTGTGCCGATTCGACTCGGACAGGAATTTGGGGCTTATTCTGTAGCCATCCAGAGAGATATTCGTCGCATGGATAAAGCAATGGATGAAATGCGTGCTTTAAATATGGGAGGTACAGCTGTAGGAACCGGAATTAATGCGGATAAAAATTATCTGAAGAGGATTGTTCCAAATATTGCAGAAATATCGGGAATAGATTTTATTCAGGCATTTGACTTGATTGATTCTACACAGAATCTGGATTCATTTGTGGCTGTTTCCGGAGCAATCAAAGCATGTGCAGTGACACTATCTAAGATTGCAAATGATCTTCGTCTTATGTCATCAGGACCAAGAGCCGGCTTCCATGAAATTAATCTTCCGGAGAGACAAAACGGTTCTTCCATTATGCCTGGAAAAGTAAATCCTGTAATTCCAGAAGTAGTTAATCAGGTTGCATTTAATATTATCGGAAACGACCTTACAATTACGATGGCTGCAGAGGCAGGACAGCTTGAATTAAATGCATTTGAACCGATTATATTCTATTGTATGTTCCAGTCTATAGATACATTAGCATATGCAGTTCAGACGTTTGTAGAAAATTGTGTGAAAGGGATTACTGCCAATGAGACAAGATGTCGTTATCTTGTGGAGAACAGCGTTGGGATTATTACTGCAATCTGTCCGCATGTAGGATATCAGAAGGCAGCAGATATAGCTAAAAAAGCAATGAAAACAGGAGAGTCTGTCAGAAGTTTAATTTTACAAGAAAAACTTCTCGACGAAGAAGAATTAGATATTATTTTAGAGCCAACACAGATGACAGAACCGGGAATATCAGGAAAAGAATTGTTGCTTAAGAATGCAGAAGGTTTATAATAAAACTATAAGAGTATTTATTATATAAGTAATTTGAATTTTCACACGGAAAGAGCAAAGGCAAAGAGGGTACTTAAAAAGGGAAAAAGGTGATAAAATATGAAAGCAACAAAAGAAATCGCAGTCGAAAAATTCAAAAAAGGATATAACTGCTGTCAAGCTGTAGCGTGTGCATATTGCGAGGAGCTTGGTGTCAAAGAAGAAGACATGTTCCGCATAACCGAAGGGTTTGGAAGTGGTATGGGAGGATTAAAAGATACTTGCGGTGCAGTGACAGGTATGTTTCTTATTATCAGTTTGTATAACAGTGCCGGTGATATGAATGATCCTAAGAAGACTAAAATGGACACTTACAAAAAATTCCGGGAGGCGGCTGCGGCTTTTGAAAAGAAAAACCGTTCTATTTACTGTCGCGATCTGAAAAATATGGATGGTCCTCAGCCATTGATCTGTTGTGTGCAATGTGTGGAAGATGCAGCTGCATGGATTGATGAAAATTTAAAGTAAAGAGATATAAGAAAAAGAGGGTGTCTGCCAATCGTTTTCTCTCAAATGATTGGCAGGCGACTTTTTTTGCAGATTATTTCAAATATATTTGCTTCGAGTATGTGAATAAATTTTCTCTTGAGATTTTTCTAAGTCTATCATATACTTGATTTATCAGAGAATTCTATTTTGATTATTCTAATATCATTTTGACCATTCGGTCAGAGGATTCCAGAAAAACTTATTAAGCACAAATAACAGATAGCAGGAAAGCGGTTGTATATTTGTAGAAGAATCTTTATAATAAAGTTATAAGTTTATCTTTGTACAAATGATTTGTCTTTTCTGCAAGGAAAGGAGTACAAAGATGAAAAGTAACGACAACACATTTATTATGTCACCCAAGGTGGATTTTTGTTTCAAGGAGCTTTTGAATGACGAAGATGTCAGACGGGGGTTTATAGCGGCGATATTGGGCGTCAAAGCAGATATGATTCAAAGAACAGAGCTGCTTCCTACATATTTAAGAAAACAACATCAAAAAGATAAGCTTGGAATTTTGGATATACGGGTAGTGTTGGAAAATGGTACGCAGATAGATATAGAAATGCAGGTTATTTCTTATGATTATTGGGCAGAACGCTCTTTGTTTTATCTTTGTAAGATGTTCTCAGAACAAATCCATGAAGGTGAGGATTATCAAGAGTTAAAGAAATGTATCCATGTGGGAATTTTAAATTTCATATTATTTGATGATGAAGAATATTACTCTAAATTCCATATATGGGAAGACAGCAGGAAACTATTGTATACGGATAAGATGGAAATTCATATTGTAGAACTTCCGAAACTTAAAAAATATCAGTATCCGGAAACAGAGTTACTCAGATGGGCGCGTTTCTTTAATGCAGAGAATAAGGAGGAAATGCAAATGGCCGTTCAGGGAGATAAATACATGGAAAAAGCATACAATCGTTTGGTAAATTTGAGTGCTGATGATGAAAAACGTCTGGAGTATGAAGAAAGACAAAAGGCAATCAGAGATTACAATCATATGATTAATAGTGGATGGCGTACAGGACATGCAAGGGGATATGCAGAAGGACATGCGGAAGGACATGCGGAAGGACATGCCGAAGGACATGCGGAAGGACTTGCGGAAGGACTTGCGGAAGGTAGAATACAAGAGTGTATAGAAATATTACAGGAAATGGGAATATCTGAAGAAAAAATACAAGACAAGCTGGCACAGAAATTTTCATTGTCAGAAAAAGAAATAGAGGAATTTATGGAGAAATATTGGAAAAGAGCCGAGAGTTAGAATCTCTCGGCTCTTAGTTTTTATCTTCTGAATTATCCTTAGGCATTATCTTTCTCATATTCACGAATCAAAATCTCAGCTACAGCAACTACTGTAAATTTCACCATCTCAATACAGTGGCATTTTCTCTCCGGAGAATTTCTGTCTGGGTAATCTTTAATTAAGATACGGCAGCAGGTGGCACCAAATTCTTTTTTGAATTTATCGTGAAATTCTTTCGTAAGTTCAAAACATCTGTTGATTTTTGGATCCCCCGGCGTGCTTCTTCCATATAAGAAACCGATACACATAGCTCCTCCGGCTACAGCACCGCAGAGACATCCTGCACCTCCCATTCCCCAAGGAAAACCGGAACTCATTGCAATGGCACTATCTGGAATGTCAAGTTCTAAAGCATCTCTGATTGCTGCAATTACAGATTCTGAGCAAGCAAACCCGGAAGTAAATATTTTAACAGCATTATCCTGTAACTTATTCATGTCAACATTTGTATTCATAGGTAAAGCCCCCTAACTATTAAAATGTATATTATTAATGTTATTGTACATCTTAGTTGTTAATATTTCAATTATATCTCCACTCTTTTAATAATGATAATTGGTGTTAGAAACTTTTTCTATATAAATGCGTAGAAATTACAATGGTAAATGGATTTTTACCATTTTTTCTCCAAATGTCAATATACAAATCAAATCTTTTATCTTTACTTTCAAAGGTACTGCCCTTATACTAGGAAACAGAGAAGTTTACAGATAAAAAGGAGTTATTACGAATATGAAGCGGATTTTAATGATGGTATTTCGAAATATTCTTCTTGTTCCATACATGTGGATTAAATTATGTTATCATGCCAGTCATGTGGATAAATATACAGAAGAAGAACATTACAAAATGCTTCGATATATTACATATCGTGCAAATAAAGGTGGAAACGTAATTATAGATGTACACGGGCAGGAAAACATTCCGAAAGAAAATGGATTTATGTTTTTTCCAAATCATCAAGGAATGTATGATGTTCTGGCAATTATTGATGCGTGTCCAAAGCCATTTTCTGTTGTTGCAAAGAAAGAAGTTGCTAATGTACCGTTTTTAAAGCAGGTATTTGCGTGTATGAAAGCATATATGCTGGATCGAGAAGATGTGCGACAGGCAATGGAAGTTATTGTTAATGTAACCAAGGAAGTTAAAAAAGGAAGAAACTATTTGATTTTTGCAGAAGGTACACGATCTAAAAAAGGAAACCAGATTCAGGACTTTAAAGGAGGAAGTTTCAAATCTGCGACAAAAGCAAGATGTCCCATTGTTCCGGTGGCATTGATTGATTCATTTAAACCATTTGACACAAATTCTATCACTCCGGTTACAGTTCAGGTCCATTTTTTAGAACCGCTTCTATATGAAGAGTATAAAGATATGAAGACAAATGAAATTGCAGAAACCGTAAAAGAAAGAATACAAAATAAGATTAATGAAAACATTGTGAAATAAGGGATTGACAATAGGTAGAACCTTTAGTATAATAACCCTTGCTGGAGAAATACTCAAGAGGCTGAAGAGGCGCCCCTGCTAAGGGTGTAGGTCGGGCAACCGGCGCGAGGGTTCAAATCCCTCTTTCTCCGCTTTGAAAAAAGAGCATTAAAATAAAAAATAAAAAACTTTAAAAAAGTTGTTGACAAGCTCTGAAAGATGTGGTAATCTAATATAGCTGTCGTAAGACAACAAAAACAAAGAACATTGATAATTAAACAACAGATGACAAGATAACCCTGAAAGATTCTTAAAAGAGAAAAATTCAGAACAGACATGAAAATGTCAACCTAAAACAGTAAAGGGAAAGATAGCTAGCAGTTATCTGAACCGGAACAAACACTTTTAACGAGAGTTTGATCCTGGCTCAGGATGAACGCTGGCGGCGTG
>OIZU01000063.1_pt1 | contig 108168 bp, 111 predicted proteins | sample 1588661 | NCBI WGS metagenome assembly OIZU01 (sample SAMN03283257) | human gut metagenome | biome: human-associated habitat; material: feces | host: Homo sapiens | place: USA | collected 2013 | reverse complement strand
AAATTCATTAGAATTTTCAAGGTTGTCTTATTGTTCAGTTGTCAAAGATCTTTTTGCGATCCGCTTCTTGTGTGTAAGAAGTTTTATCATTTTATCACAGTTCTTTTTGTTTGTCAAGAACTTTTTTAATTTATTTTGCTGTTCTGAGCTGTTCTGCTCTGCAATAACTTTTATATAATATCATTTCTGATCTCATCTGTCAAGAACTTTTTTACTTTTCTTTCAGGTCTGATCTCTATTGTTCTGATCGTTCTCCGTCAGCAACTTTTATAGATTATCACATCTGATCACTTGTGTCAAGAAGTTTTTTTATTCTTTTCAGAAGCCAGATCAGCTCCGATGTTATATTTTCCTGCCGCTCTTTCAGCGACGTTGATTATCTTACCATAGATGTATACAGTATGTCAACAACTTTTTTTCTATTTTTTTAACTATTTTTTACATCTTTGAATATGTTGTTTTTGCACTGATTCCTTCTACTTTTCCAAGTTTTCCAGCTAACGTATTAATAATATCCTGCGGTGCATCAATTGCGATGCTGATAATGTTAACCCCCTTCTCGTGGTATGGTATCCCCATTCTTCCCAGAATATACATTCCATAATCATGTAAAATATCATTTACCTTTGAAGATGCATCTATGTCTTCTACGATAATTCCTATGATCGCTATTCTACTTTCCATCTATATTCTCCTTATTATCTTCTTATTTCAGAAATGTATCCTGCACGAAACTCCATATTGATTTCTCTTAGTTCTTTCTTTCCATCAATATAATCTTGATACATTTCCACAATACCTACACTGCACCCATCACATGCACCTGCAATATTTCCAATAGATTCCTCTACGATTTTTGCTCGTTCTTCTTTTGTTGTATCTTTAATCAGTATACTCATAATTCTCTCCTCTTCTTATAGATTTCTTCAAATATATAAATGCGATCACACACACAATAACTGATAGTAACGATCCCGCTGGTGCTGCACATCCCATAGGATATAAAGTGTCTGCAAACCATTTGGAGGCAAAATACGCCCCTGGAATACGAATCAGCACAATGGATAATACATTATGAAGAAATGAAATTCCCGACTTCCCATATGCACAAAAATATCCACTGTAACTAAAATGAATTCCTGCGATCATACAATCCCATATGTAACTTCGAATATACTGGCTTCCCATATATATGACAACCGCATCGCTTGTAAAAATCCCAACAACAGAATTTGAAATAAACTGCATCAGCACTGCAACACATAATCCAAAACTCATAGAAATCATAATCGCATATTTTAATGTCTTTGTTGCACGTTCATCTTTTCCAGCGCCAATATTTTGTGCTGCAATCGCTGAAACTGCTGACAGCATAGAAGATGGCACTAAAAATACAAAACTGATGATCTTTTCAACGATTCCTACAGCTGCAGCATCATTTAATCCCCTTTGATTTACAATGATCGTAATTACAATAAAGGAAATCTGTATAAACCCATCTTGCAAGGAAATTGGAATTCCAATCCCTAAAATATTCTTCAATGTTTTTCCTTCTGGTTTTAAATCACTGCGTTTTAATGAAATACCAGTATCTTTCTTCCGAATTGCAATAAGTGCAACGATCACACTGATCGTCTGTGCTAACGTAGTTCCAAGTGCTGCACCTGAAGCTCCAAAATGAAGTCCTCCAATAAAAACATAATCCAGAACGATATTCACTCCACAAGCAACTGCTATAAAATACATTGGACTTTTTGAATCTCCCAATCCCCTGAAAATGGAACTGATGATATTATATGCAGTGATCAAAGGAATTCCCGCAAAACATATGGTTAAATATGCGGTTGTTCCTTCTACTGCCTGTTGCGGTGTTGACATGATACGAACAATTGGATGAACAAAAAATAATAACACCACTGTAAGTACAACAGAAAGACATACAAACAAACTGACAGTATTTCCAATAATCTTTGAAGTTTCTTTCTTTTGTTTTGCACCTACGGATTTACCGATCATAACGGTAGTCCCCATCGCAATTCCAACGATCATAACCGTGATCATATGCATTACCTGACTTCCGATAGAAACAGCGGTTGTGCTAGCAACTCCATTAAATTGTCCAATAATAAACAAATCCGCCATTCCATATAAAGTCTGTAAAAAATATGACAAAAAATACGGAAGTGAAAATTTCAAAATATTCCTTCCAATACTTCCAGTCGTTAAGTCTCTTTCCATGAAATATCTCCTGTATCTTAATTCCTTATGCCCGTAACTCCTTCGAACGCTCCTTTAAATGTTTAGTCTATATATTCTTCGATCAAACGGACCGCTTTTGATTTATACAATGCTGTAATGATCACAGCTGCGATCACAGTTCCACAAAGCGTACTTGCAAGAAATGGCCCTACAAATGTAAATAAAGCTGCTTTCTGTCCCATCATCATGGATGCGATCGGATAGCAAAGCATTCCACCTAAAATCCCTGTTCCAATCACTTCTCCAAGATATGCACCAATCTTAGATCTTGTATATTTAAAAATCATAGCACTGACAAATGCCCCAACCATACTTCCAGGGAACGCAAGCAGGCTTCCTGTTCCGAGTAGATTTCTGATCAGTGCTGTGCAAAATGCCATAGAAACTCCATATACAGGACCTAGAAACACTGCAGCCAGCACGTTGCATAAATGCTGGATAGGAAAGCATCTGCTCGGTCCGATCGGGATTGAAAATGATGATAAGATAACCGCTACAGCTACCAACATTGCAGATATTGTTAATTTCTTTAATTTCATTTAATGTCACACTCCTTTGTTGTTCTTCCAAGGTCTTTTTTCTCGATCCCAGCCTTTTTTACTCCAATAGGCAAGGTCGGCCTCATCCCAGCCTCTGGTATGAAGCATTCTCATAAAATAAAAGCAAATCTTTGTCTTTATTCCTGTTTTCACATGCCAAGCATTCTTCTTAATCTGATATGCCATTTTACTTGTATCTTTTTCAATTTTTGCTTTTATTTTTGGTTTTATGTCTTTATACGAAGTTGCCATAACACGAACACCGTATTTATATACCTTTGGCACTCCCCAGTAAAAAAAGCTGTCTGCCATATCTTTATTTGTACTCTTCATTCCTGCACCAGCAGCTGTTGATATACATACCGCCTGTTTGTGAAACATTGATTCTTCTGGTCTATGCAACATCCATCGATAACCATAATGATCTAAAAACGCTTTCATAGAGCCAGTCACATGATAAACATACACTGGACTTTCAAAAATCAATACATCTGCTTCATCAAGTGCTTCTGTTAATGGATTGATCTTTTCATAATGTGGACATAATGTCTCGGATTTACGAAAACATTGTGTACATCCAATACAGAATTCCCCAAAATCTCTTGGCAGAAAAAACTCCTTGACTTCCCCGCCAATCTTGTCTGCCAGAATTTTGGAAATATGATATGTAGAGCCTTTATGACTCTGTCCATGTATAATTGTTACTTTCATTTTATACTCTTTTCTATTTCTGATCTGCTTCGCTCTCTGGCTGTACAGATGTACAATGAGGACATCTCGTTGCACGAATATCGATCTCACTCATACAAAACGGACAGATTTTTGTAGTTGGCTGTGCAGGTTCCTCTGGTTTTGAACCAAATGACATGACCTTATTCATTGCTTTTAAAAGACAAAATAAGATAAACGCCATGATCAGAAAATTCACAACAGAAGATCCAAATGCAGATGCATATCCTGAAATCTCTTCTAATGTGTATACTTTTCCTGTCATAACCAATTTTATAATCGGCTGAATAAAATTATCTGTAAGTGATGTAACAATTCCTGAAAAAGCACCACCGATCAATACACCGACTGCCATATCCATAACATTACCACGGAGTGCAAACGACTTAAATTCTTCTAAAAATTTTTTCATATGTCTCTCTCCTTTATATAATTTTTTATAACGTTTTCTATTTTAACACATCTTTCGACAAAACAATATACTCTCTTATAATTTGCAGCTTAAAATACGATAAAAAGATTCAAAATGCCCTCAAAAAAAGACCATATTAAAAATAATACGGCCTTTAAAATCATCTTATATTGTTGATTACTTCTCTGATTCTTTCATTGCAATTACTTTCTTGATCAGATCAACACTTCCATCAATTCCTAAATAACTGCTGTTTAAGCAAAGATCATATGATTTTGCATCCCCCCACTTATTAGAACTGTAATAGTTGTAATAGCTGGAACGTTGTTTATCTTTCTTCATCAGCATCTCTTTGCTCTTTCCATTCGGAATTCCATATTCATTCTCAATTCGTTTGATACGATCCTCAAATGGTGCATGTACATATACACTGATGCAATTATCAAAGTCTTCTAACGCATAATCTGCACATCTTCCAACGAACACACAAGGTCCCTTTGATGCCAGTTCCTTAATCGTATCAAAAGCTGCCAAAAACACCTTATGATTCAATGGCAAGTCAAAAGAATTGGAATTGTATCCTAATGAATAAGGATCCATTACCAGAGAGTAAAGAAAACTAGTCGTTGGTTTTTCATCAAAACTTTCAAAGATCTCTTCACAAATGCCGCTTTCCTTTGCAGCAACTTTAATCAGTTCACTGTCATAAAAAGGGATTCCTAAACTTTCGGCAAGCTTCTCTCCAATCAAGTGTCCTCCGCTTCCATATTGTCGTTCGATTGTAATAATTGTGTTAGTACTCATATGAATCGCTCCTTTCCCCAAAGGATAAAATATTCAAGTTATTCTTTGTTATGAATATTATACTACAAATAAATGATTTTTAAAAGAAAAATTGTACATTTTTATGTTCAATTATGCTTCATATCCATAATGTTCTTTTGCATATCTTCTTGCAAATTCCGCATCCTCATGCATCTGCTGGCTTAAAGATTCTAGAGAATCAAATTTCATTTCTGGTCTTTTAAAACACAATAATTCCACTTCTATTTCTTTATGATAGATATTCTTATGGAAATCTAAAATATATGTTTCAACTCCCATATGTTTCTTTCCTTCAATCGTTGGCTTTACTCCAACATTACTAATTCCGTAATACGTTTCATCTTTATAATGGATTCTTGAAACATATACTCCATTTGGAGGCAATAATTTATCCTCCAATGGAATCTGATTCGCTGTTGGCATCTGAAGTACTTCTGCTCCCATATGATTTCCATGAACTACAGATCCACAGATCATAAACGGATCTTCCATCAGACGATTAGCTTCCTCCACTTTACCCTCAGATAGCAAATGACGGATTCTTGTGCTTGATACAATTTCTCCTTCTAATTCAAGTTTGGGAATAACGATCAATTTAAAATCATATTCCTTTGACATCCGTTCAAGTAATTCTACGTTTCCTTGACGTTTATAACCAAACCCACAATCATCACCAACAACTAAAACTTTCATTCCTGTTTTTTCAAGAAGTACTTTGATCACAAAATCTTCTGGTGATAAATGCGAGAATTCATCTGTAAATGGATGTTCGATATAAATATCAATTCCTCTTCTTGCAAGAAGTTTTATCTTTTCGTTGGTCGTGTAGATCACTCTCATATGTTTGTGTTTTAACATATTAAGTGGTGGACGGTCAAAAGAAAATACAGCCGCCTGATATCCCAGTTGCTTATACTGAATCAGTTCATCAAAGATCAACTGATGCCCTTTATGCATTCCGTCAAATTTGCCAAGAGCTACCACTGTATTATGAAATTGAAATTGTTCTGTATTATGAATGTATTCCATGGCTTCCTCTCATTGGTTGTTGTCATAAAAAATCTTATCTGGGAAAAACATATTTTTTTTCCAGTAATATATTCCGATAAACTGTTCACTTTCATCATATACCCGAAGTTTCTTTGTTGTATCGAGATCTATTTCATAAAACATCTCTTTCTTTAAAGGATTTCCGTTAAATAAAACCTTATCATAGTCTTTCTTTACGGTACCTTTTTGATATTTTAGAAAAACCTTTTCAATTGGAATAATCCATTCTTCGATTTTTCCAGTTTTCACTGCTTCCTCAATCTCTGATAATGTATGAGCATATTCTAATTGAAAACCACTGGATCTTGTACGGACTAACTTTGTCATACACGCTCCATTTTGAAGCTTATGTCCAATATCTCTGCAAAGACTTCGGATATATGTACCTTTGCTGCATGTAACTGTCATTGTAACTTCTGGATAAGAGATTTCAATATCTGAAATATCATAGATCCTGATCCGTTCTGGTTTGCGCTCGATAATTTTTCCTTCTCTGGCAAGTTCATACAACTTCTTTCCATTAATTTTCTTTGCAGAATACATAGGTGGTACCTGATCATATTCTCCAACGAAAGACAAGATCGTATCTTTGATCGGTGCATCTTGTTTTAACGGTTCATGTGTTTTCGTAACAGTTCCCCATATATCTTCTGTGTCTGTCTCTTTTTCAAACACAAAGCTTACCTTATACTGTTTCTTCGTTCCTGTTAACATATCGCATAACTTTGTTCCTTTTCCAAGACAGACCGGCAATACTCCTTCTGCATTTGGATCCAAAGTTCCTGTATGACCAATCTTTTTCTGACGTAAGATCCCTCGAAGTTTTGCGACAACATCATGCGATGTAAAATCTTTTTCTTTATATATATTCAATAATCCGTTGTACATAAAAACCTCTACCTTATAATTGTTCTGTGATCTCGCCTATGATCGTACTTTGAATGTCTTTCAGTGTTCCTTTCATGGAACATCCTGCTGCACGGATATGTCCTCCACCTCCATGTGCTTTAGCAATCTCTGAAACGTTAACGTTCTCATTCGAACGCATACTTACTTTATAGCCATTTTCAATCGGATATAGAAAAATTGCTGCTTCCACACCTTTTGTAATTCGCAGCTGATCAATAATCCCATCGCTGTCGGATGTTGATGCATGAAGCTCTTCAAAATCTTGTTCTGAAAGATTCGAAACAATGATCTGTCCCTCTGCATAAAGTTGACTTTGTAATAATGCTTTTCCTAACAACTGATTTTGTACAAATGTTTTCTGATAAAATGTCTCATCAATGATCTTTGTAGTTGAAACACCCTTCTCCAGTAACATTCCCGCATATTCCATCGTTTTACGTGTTGTATTTGAATGCTTAAACACTCCGGTATCGTGCACGATTCCTGTGTATAGGCACTGGGCACATTCTTTTGAAATCTTATCCTCTTCAAAAATCTGGCACAAAACTTCACAAGTTGCACTCGCCTGTGGATCGATCTTATAAAAGTCCCCAAATCCATCATTACTGATATGATGATCGATTCCGATCAATGTTTTTGCACATCTGACCATTGCTGCAAATGGTTCATAACGATCTTCAGAGCCACAATCTAAAACAAAAAACAGATCATAGCTTTCATCATCTTTCGACTCTGTGCTGATCTCCTGCGCATGACTTAAAAAACGAAACTCTGTGCTGATCGATTCTAAATAAACATCAACTTTTTTCCCAGAATAATTATCTAAAATATACTGTTTTAAGGCAAGGCAACTGCCAATACAGTCTCCATCCGGATGGATGTGTCCTGTAATGGCAATTGTTTTAGCCTTTGAAATCTGTTCATTAAAGTGTTTCATTCTCACTCCCATGATTTAATTCATCTATCTTCTTTGACATATTTACTCCATATTCAATGGAATCATCTAAAATAAATGTAATCTCTGGTGTATTTCTTAAATTAATAGAGTGTGCAAGTTCTCGGCGGATATAACCTACCGCACTGTTTAAGCCTTTCATCGTTTCTTCTTTTTCTTCATCATTTCCAAGAACACTGATATATGCTTTGCACTGTTTCAGATCCGATGTCACAACGGCATCAACAACAGATGTCATTGGTGCAATTCTTGGATCTTTGATCTCTCTGCTGATGATACGGCTTAATTCTCTCTGAACTTCACCATTGATCCTTGTATTTTTAATGCTGTTTTTTCTCATATTGCTACTCCCTTCAGGAAATTATCTTGGGACCTCTTCCATAATAAAGGATTCGATCTGATCCCCTTCTTTGATGTCATTATAGCTTTCCATAACAAGACCACATTCAAATCCGCTGCGAACTTCTTTGACCGCATCTTTTCCACGTTGGATAGATGCAAGTTTTCCTTCATGAACAACAATACCATCACGAATAATACGTGCTGAGCTGTCACGCTGAATTGTTCCATCTAATACATAAGATCCTGCGATCGTTCCAACTCCAGAGGCTTTGAAAATCTGACGTACTTCTGCATGCCCTGTAACTTTCTCTACAAATTCAGGATCTAGCATACCCTTCATAGCTGCTTCAATATCTTCAATCGCATTGTAGATGACACGATACAGACGAAGGTCTACTTTCTCTGCACTTGCTGCATCTTTAGCCGCTGGTTCTGGACGAACATTAAATCCGATAATGATCGCATTAGAAGCTGCTGCTAAGTTTACATCAGATTCTGTGATAGCACCTACACCACCATGAATGACTTTGACTGCAACTTCATCATTAGAAAGTTTTACAAGACTCTGTTTAACCGCTTCTACAGATCCCTGTACATCGGCTTTTACAATGATATTCAATTCTTTGACGCTTCCTGCCTGGATCTGGTTAAATAGATCATCTAATGATAACTGCTGTTTTGTCTCAGATAACATTTTTTCACGTCCATAAGCAATAAATTTCTCTGCTACGGATCTTGCTTCTTTTTCGCTATCCATAACCATCATAACTTCTCCAGCATTTGGAACTTCACTTAAACCTAAGATCTCAACTGGTGTAGATGGTCCTGCTGTTTTAATACGTTTTCCTTTGTCATTTATCATTGCACGAACTTTACCATGAGCACTTCCGATCGCTACTGCATCACCAACATGTAATGTACCTTTCTGTACTAATACAGTTGCAACTGGTCCACGACCTTTATCAAGTTGTGCTTCTAAGACAATACCTCTTGCTTTACGATTTGGATTTGCTTTTAATTCCAAAACTTCTGCTGTTAAAGAAACCATATCTAATAATTCATCGATTCCTTCTCCTGTATGTGCAGATACTGGACAAAAGATCGTGCTTCCACCCCAGTCTTCTGGTACCAATTCATATTCGATCAGTTCCTGTTTTACTCTCTCAATGTTGGCGCTTTCTTTATCAATCTTATTGATCGCAACAATGATCTCGATTCCTGCTGCTTTCGCATGGTTGATCGCTTCGATCGTCTGTGGCATAACACCGTCATCTGCAGCTACGACTAAGATTGCGATATCTGTAGACTGGGCACCTCTCATACGCATAGATGTGAATGCCTCATGTCCTGGTGTATCTAAGAATGTGATCTTTCCATTGGATGTTTCAACAACATAAGCTCCAATATGCTGTGTGATACCACCTGCTTCTCCTGTTGTAACATGAGAAGAACGGATCTTATCAAGTAAAGAAGTTTTACCATGGTCAACATGACCCATAACACAGACAACTGGTGGTCTTACGATCATATCTGTTTCGTCTTCTTCCTCTTCTTTTAACAGTTCTTCGATCACATCTACCTGTTCTTCCATCTCTACCAGACGATCAAATTCCATTGCGATCTCTTCTGCTTTTTCAAAGTCAAGTTCAGAGTTTACATTTAACATTCCAGCTCCGCTGATCAGTAATTTCTTAATGATATCATTTGCAGGAATAGATAATGCATCTGCAAGTTCTTTCAGTGTTAATACTGGAGGAATCTTTACTGGCGCATTTGGATCTACTTCCGGTTTCTTTACTGGTTCTGGTTTAATAAAGGCACCAGGTCCTGATGTTTTTTTCTTTTTCTTATGCTCCTGATTCTGGTTCTGGTTTTTATTGTTAAATTTCTTATTCTTTTTATTATTTTTTCCAAACTTCTGAGAGTTCTGAGGATTATCTTTTCTTAAGATCTTTTTATCCCCATCATTATTTTTATTTCTTGAATTATTTTTATTGTTCTTTACTTCCTGAGTTTTTTTATTATTTTTCTTTTCCATATTCTGTGCTTTTTTATTATCTTTTCTTTTTGAATTTTCCTGTTTCTTTGAATTATGATCCTGTTTTGCTTCTTTCTTTGGTTTCAACGCATTCTCGATCATTTTGATCTGCTCATCTCCTATGGTACTCATGTGGTTTTTCACTTCTACATGATTGGCTTTCAAGATTTCTAAAATTTCTTTATTGTCTTTATTATATTTCTTTGCAATTTCATAAACTCTGAATTTTGCCATAAATATACCTCCTGCGATTCTTATTTATCAAGCTGTTTTAAAAGAGCTTCTGCAAAACCTTGATCAGTCACTGCGATCGACGCTCGAAACTCCTTCCCGATCGCATGCCCAAGCTCTTCTTTTAATCCCCAGCAATAAAAAGGTACTTGATAATGTTTACATTGATTCTCAAACATCTTTTTTGTATTATCGGAAGCATCATTGGCTACAATGATAAGAGCTGCTGTCTTTTTCCTGACAGCTTCTCTTGCGGCAAATTCTCCACTGACCAGATTACCGGATCTGAATGCAAGACCTAGAAGAGATAATCCTTTATTCATAAAGTTCTTCCATCTCCTTTTTTAATGTCTCATAGACCGATTCCGGTACTCCTATCTTAAAAGAACGATCTAGTCCTTTTTTCTTAAATGCTTGTTTTAGACACTGTGGATCAGGGCATATATATGCCCCTCTCCCATTTTTCTTTCCAGTCATATCAAGACTGATCTCGCCTTCTTTTGATCTTACGATCCGGACTAATTGATTCTTTTCTTTTAATTCACCGCACCCGATACATTTTCTTGTTGGAATTTTTCGATTCATTTTATCACCTGCTGATATTTCCTATTCTTCAATATCCTCTGCATCAAAATCTTCAACAGCTTCTTCTGTATTCTCTGCATCTTCTACAAAATCATCATTGATCTCTTCGTTAAAAAGATCTTCTTCAATCTCAAATTCATCTGCCTCTGGTTCTTCACTGACTTTTGCTGCTTCTTCAGCTGCCTGTGATTCACTCTTAATGTCAATCTTATAGCCTGTTAATCTTGCAGCTAGTCTCGCATTCTGTCCTTCTTTACCGATTGCTAATGATAACTGGTAATCTGGAACTACAACTTCTGCACTCTTTTCTTCTACATCAACTGCCACAGAAACAACTTTTGATGGGCTTAATGCATTCTCAATGAATACACAAGGATCTTCATTCCAGTTGATGATATCGATTTTCTCGCCTTTTAAGTCATTGACGATTGCATTCACTCTGGCACCATTTAATCCGACACATGCTCCAACTGGATCTACATTCTTATCATTGGACCATACAGCCATCTTTGTTCTTGATCCTGCTTCACGCACAATGTTCTTGATCTCTACTGTTCCATCCTGAATTTCCGCAACTTCTTTCTCAAATAAACGTTTTACAAGATCTGGATGTGTTCTTGAAACAAGAATACGTGGTCCACGATTTGTTTCTTTTACTTCTACAATATAAAGTTTGATTCTCTCTGTTGGTTTGAACACTTCACCTCTGATCTGTTCAGATTTCATTAACAGAGCATCTGTTTTGTCATCTAAGCTTACACTTACATTCTCTCCAACATAACGCTGAACAACACCTGTTACGATATCTTTTTCTTTGCAGTAGAAATGATCATATACAACTCTTCTTTCTTCTTCTTTGATTTTCTGCACAATAACGCTTCTTGCATGCATTGCTGCAATACGTCCGAAATCTTTTGGTGTGATTTCAATTCTTACAGTATCTCCAAGATTTAAGTTCTGATCGATTGCCTTTGCTTTTCCAAGACTGATCTCCAGAGCAGGATCATAAACTTCGTCTACAACTTCTTTGATCGCATAAACATAAATATCTCCTGTTTCACGATCCATATTAACTACAACGTTATCTGCACTTCCAAAATCTCTTTTACATGCAGCAAGCAGGGAATTTTCAATGGCTTCCATGATAACGTCTTTATCAATACCTTTTTCCTTCTCCAACTGATTTAATGCCGCAATTAATTCACTCATTCTCTTTCTTCCTCCTTAAAAATCTAACGACAAACGAGCACTTGCAATGCTCTTTTTCTCAAATGTAATATCCTGATCTTCGATTGTTAGTACAATCTGATCTTCCATGTTTTCTTTTAAAATACCAGTAAATTCCTTTTGCTTATCAATTGCTTTATAAAGCTTGATGTCAATGGACTTTCCGACACTTCTTACATAATCTTTTTCTTTTTTTAGTGGTCTTCCAAGTCCTGGAGAACTTACTTCTAAAATATATGCATCTTCGATAAAATCTTCTGCATCTAGTTTCTCTTCTAAGCTTCTGCTGATCAGCACGCAGTCATCAATTGCAATTCCACCTTCTTTGTCTGCGTAAACTCTTAAATACCAGTTTGCTCCTTCTTTGACATATTCTACATCCACCAGTTCAAAATTGTTGGCTTCAATGATCGGTAATACCAGTTCTTCTGTTTTTGTTTCAATATCAACTCGTCTTGCCAATGTATCAACCCTTTCTTTTGTAGTGTTATTTCTTCATTGTTACACAAAATAGGAGTGGACATATGCCCACTCCTAAGTCATCTTTTCTTAAGCTATATTTAGTTTAACATGAAAAATATCTCTTGACAAGAGTTTTTTCATATATTATCAAAGAAAATCGAAACTTAACTGATCAGTATCTGATAGATCTCCCATAATTCCAAGTTCTTTCATTTTCTCGATACATGCTTGTGGTGCTTTTGTTCTGTTTCTGAAGTTTTCCAAGGATGTAAATGGTTCTCCTTTGGCTGCTTCTTCTACCTGTTGTGCCGCTTTTTCACCCATTCCATCAATACTGGTAAGTGCTGGCATGATCTTTCCATCGATCACTTGAAAATCTTTTGCCTTTGCCTTGTAAATATCCAGTGGCCAGAATTCATAGCCTCTTGCATACATTTCATCCGCAATCTTCATTTCTCGTAACAGATCAAGATCTGCATTTTTAACTTCGTGTTTTGGTGTATTCTTAATAATACTCATCTTTTCATCCAAACGTTCTTTTCCAAGACACATATCTTCATAAGAAAATGCCTTCGCTCGAATACTGAAATATGCTGCATAATATGCTAATGGGTGATAAACCTTATACCATGCGATCCTCCATGCCATCATAACATAAGCTGCCGCATGGGCTTTCGGGAACATATATTTGATCTGTTTACAAGACCAGATATACCAATCTGGCACATTGTGATCTCTCATCATCTGTTCTTGTTCATCTGTAAGTCCCTTTCCTTTTCGGACTCCTTCCATGATCTTAAATGACGCTTCCTGTTCCAATCCCTGATTGATCAGATATACCATGATATCATCTCGACAACAGATTGCTGTGGAAATAACCGCATCTCCATTCTCGATCAATGTCTGAGCATTTCCAAGCCATACATCGGTTCCATGAGACAGCCCAGAAATACGGACAAGATCAGAAAAACTCTGTGGATGCGTATCCTGAAGCATTTGAATTACAAAGTCTGTCCCAAATTCCGGTACTCCAAGTGATCCAAGCGGTGTCCCATCAATATCTTCTGGTGTGATCCCTAAGGTTTCTGTTCCATGAAATAATCCCATAACGCCTTTATCGTCCATTGGGATCGTCTGTGCATCAATTCCTGTGATATCTTCCATTCTTCGGATCATAGATGGATCGTCATGTCCCAGAATATCAAGTTTTAATAGGTTCTGGTCAATCGAATGGTATTCAAAATGTGTCGTAATGATCGGTGTATTCATATCATTGGCTGGATGTTGTACCGCTGTAAAATCATAAATTTCTTTATCATGCGGTACTACAATGATTCCACCCGGATGCTGACCAGTTGTTCTCTTAACTCCCGTACATCCAAGTGCTAATCTCTCTATTTCACAACGACGTTTACTGATTCCTCGTTCTTCCAGATATTTCAACACATAACCATAGGCTGTTTTCTCTGCCAGTGTACCGATCGTTCCCGCTCGGAATGCTTTTCCTTTTCCAAAGATAACTTCTACATAAGCATGTGCTTTTCCCTGATATTCTCCTGAGAAGTTTAAGTCGATATCCGGCTCTTTATTTCCTTTAAACCCAAGGAATGTCTCAAACGGGATATCCTGTCCTTCTTTCGTCATCTTTGCTCCACACTTTGGACAGTATGCATCTGGCATGTCAAAACCTGACATACCCATCTTCGCATATTTTTGCACCTGTTCTGAGTCAAAATCCACAAAATGACATTCTGGACAGATATAATGTGCTGGCAACGGATTTACTTCCGTGATCCCTGACATCGTTGCTGCAAAGGAAGATCCTACCGATCCTCGTGATCCTACCAGATACCCATGGTCATTCGAATCCCATACCAATTTCTGTGCGATGATGTACATTACCGCATATCCATTTCCAATAATAGAGTTTAATTCTTTTTCCAAACGACTTGTCACTCGTTCTGGAAGATCATCTCCATAAATCTCATGTGCTCTATTATAACAGATTTCTCTTAATGTTTTGTCTGAATCTGGGATTACCGGCGGGCATTTATCCGGATGGATTGGAGAAATATTTTCAATCATATCATTGATCTTATTCGTGTTTGTTATGACAACTTCTTTGGCTTTCTCACTTCCAAGATACGCAAACTCATCTAGCATCTCCTGTGTTGTCCTAAAATAAAGTGGTGCCTGCTGGTCAGCATCTTTAAATCCTTTTCCAGCTAATAAAATAGAACGATAGATTGCATCATCTGGATTTAGAAAATGTACATCACATGTCGCAACGACTGGCTTATGGAATTGTTCTCCAAGATCTACGATCTTTTGATTGAATTTCTGAATATCTTCAATCGAATTCACATTCTCAACACGTTCGGATCCAATCATAAATTCATTGTTTCCTACTGGCTGAATCTCCAGATAGTCATAAAATGATACAATATTCGCAATCGTTTCATCTGAGCGTTCATCAAGCAATGCCTGATATAATTCTCCTGCTTCACACGCAGATCCAATGATCAATCCATCTCTATATTTATTGATCAGAGACTTTGGCATTCTTGGGCGACGGTTAAAGTAATTTAAATGTGATTCTGATACCAAGCGGTTTAAATTAACACGCCCTGTATTATTCTTAACCAGAATAATTCCATGATACATGCGTCCTTTTTTGATTAGATCGACATTATCATTTGCAAATTCGTTGACCTGATCTAGATCTGTAATATCTTTTTCTTTTAACATAGAAATGAATTCTACAAAAATCTTTCCTGTTGCCGTTGCATCATCAACTGCTCTATGGTGTGTTTCCAGTATGATATTTAAATGTTTACAAATGTTATCCAGTGTAAATTTACCAAGATGTCCCATTAGACATCTTGCAAGCCCCAGTGTATCCACAACTGTATGATCATATGGAAGATTCAACCTTTTCGCATTTTCGCGGATAAACCCTGTATCAAATCCTGCATTATGTGCAACCAAAACAGATCCCTCACAGAATTTTAAAAACTGTGGAAGAATCTCTTCGATCGTTCCCGCATCTTTTACCATATCATCTGTGATTGTTGTCAGCTGAGTAATCTTATATGGAATCGGGCGCTCTGGATTGACAAATTCACTGAATGTTTCTTTAATCTCTCCTTCCACGACTCTTACCGCACCAATTTCTATAATTCGATCATTGACACTGTTAAATCCTGTTGTCTCAATATCGAATACAACATAACTGTCCATTAGTGACTGCCCTTTTGAATCAATGATCAAATCTCCAAGGTCATCAACGAAATATCCTTCTACCCCATAAATGATCTTAAATGGATCATCTTCTTTTAGTCTCAAGTCTTCGTATGCATGACGTGCGATCGGAAATCCCTGCAATACACCGTGATCTGTAATCGCAACCGCCGGATGTCCCCATTCGTAGGCGCGATTTACAATATCTTTGATCTGTACCACACTGTCATTATCGCTCATCACTGTATGGAGATGTAATTCCACACGTTTTTCCATGGATGTGTCCTGACGTTTTTCCCTGAAATCTGTAATCGCCTTGATTCCTGCCACAGATCCTAGAGAGATCTCATGATCAAATTTGTCATACATCGCAACTGCTTTGATACGATAGAATCCACCTTTTTTCAAACCATCTAAAATATCGGACAACTGTTCATTTCTTACGAAAACCTTGCAGCTGATCGTATCTGTAAAATCGGTAATATGAAAAATGATGATTGTTTTTTCATTACGGATTTCTCGTGTTTCAAGAAATGTGATCTGCCCATGAATCACAACTTCCCCGATCTCATCATAGATATCCTTGATCTCCATCAGCTCGCCATCACAATTTCGTCCATATAATAAGGTTGGATCATCTGAATATTTTGGTTTTTTCTTAAACATATGCTCTTTTTTCGTTGCAGCTGCTTTCTTTCTTGCTTTTTTCTCTTCTTTTTGTTCTTTCTCAACGATATCTGCGTGCTCCACGATCGTATGGATTTCTTGTTGTAAGCGATAATCACTTTCCATCTTAAGGCTTCGATCAATCGTCTTAGAGAAATCAAATCCGACTTTTGCATCAATAGAAAAACGTTCTTTTAAAATCATCTCAAAAAATTCTTTAATCTCTGGGGCTTTATTGCGGTTTACAAATGTATCTTCAAAGTAAAAGGTGATCACATCATCTTCAATTCTATAATCCCCTTTTCTCACGACATTAAAAATAACCTCCCCTTTGCCTTTTAACTCAAAGAGGAAGCTTTTCATGTAATGCTCCATTAGATATTTGAGATTATATTGTTCTGACAGGTGATAACTTTCCTGAAAACGAATCTTTACAAAACGCTTTGAAAACAGCTGTTCCCGGATCGTGCGTTCCATTCTCCATGTATCGACTCTTGAGATCAGATGATCACACTGAAAAGAAATCTTAAGCGTGTTTTCTTTTTTCTTTAGTGTGATCTCTCTAATATTCGCATCTTCAAACAAAGATCTTACATCGTCAGAAACTTTCAAATCTGGAAATACACTGAAAAATGGTTTTGTTGTCACTTCCATTTTATTCACCCCAGTGTTCTAATTCATATCTTAAAGTATCAAGTAATTGATCTTCTGGTACTTTACGGATAACCTCGCCTTTCTTGATCAGAAGTCCCTCTCCATTTCCACCAGCGATTCCCACATCTGCTTCTTTGGCCTCTCCTGGTCCGTTTACAACGCACCCCATAACAGCAACCTTAAGATTCAGATTTTCAAAATCTGCAGCCATTGTCTCTACCTGATTGGCAAGTGGAATCAGATCGATATTCGTACGTCCACATGTTGGGCAGGATACAACTTCAATTCCTCCGGAACGAAGTCCTAATGTCTTTAAGATCAGTTTCGCACTGGCAATCTCGTTGACTGGATCTCCTGTCAATGATACACGGATCGTATCACCAATTCCCTGATTTAAGATAATTCCAAGTCCTACAGCTGATTTGATATTACCACTAAAAACTGTTCCAGCTTCTGTGATCCCTACATGCAGAGGGTAATTGATTTTGTCTGCGACTAGGCGGTACGCTTCTGCACACATCAAAACATCAGAAGACTTAATACTGACTACCATATCATGAAAATCATATTTTTCAAGCATAGCAACTTTATCTAAGGCACTTTCTACCAGCCCTTGTGCAGTTACTCCGTTATATTTTTTAACAAGTGGTTTCTCCAATGATCCGCTGTTTACACCAACACGGATCGGTACATGATATTTCTTTGCTGTTTCTACCACTTTGCGGATATTCTCTTCTCCACCGATATTCCCAGGATTGATACGGATCTTATCTGCCCCATGTTCCATCGCTGCAATTGCAAGTTTATAGTCAAAATGAATATCCGCGACCAACGGAATATGAATCTGCTTCTTAATCTCTGTAAAAGCTTCGGCAGCTTTCATTGTTGGAACAGTACAGCGAATGATCTGGCATCCAGCCTTCTCAAGAGCAAGAATCTGTTTGACCGTCTCTTCCACATTTTCTGTCTTTGTATTTGTCATAGACTGGATGGCAACTGGATTGCCTCCTCCAATCTTAACATCTCCTATCGAAATAACTCTTGTCTGATTTCTTGTATACATGCAAATCCCCCTTTACATGAAAATCTTTACAATATCTTGATACATTACAAATACCATCAAAAGCATTAATAAGATCAACCCTGCAGTGTGTACCAGCGCTTCCATATTCTGTGGCACAGCCTTTCCAGTAATTGCTTCTATGATCAAAAACAATAAACGACCTCCATCAAGTGCTGGTAATGGCAATAGATTCATCACACCAAGGTTTGCGCTGATCAAAATGATCCAGTTTACCATTGTCAAAAATACTGTTTTAAATCCATAGGCAGCAGCCTGTGTATATTGGTCTCCGACCGTTTTGACAATTCCTACTGGTCCTGAAAGATCTTTCACACCAAGTTTTTGTGAAACTAACATCTTTACACTCTTTAAAGTAATCTTTACCTGCAATCCTACTTCTCGGAAACTGTATTCGATCGTTTTTAACGGACCTACTTTCTGATATCCATTCCAGGTGATCCCGATCAGATATTGCCCTCGTTCTTTATCATACTCTGGTGTGACGTTTATATTTTTTTCTTTTCCGTTTTGTAATATCGTGATCGGAATTTTCCCTCCATCATAATCTAAATACATATAATAGGAAAACTCTCTGTAATTGTGCATTTTCTTTCCAGCAACTTTGATCATAGTATCTCCTTTACGGATTCCTGCTTCATATGCTGGTGAATCTTTTTCTACTTTGGAAATCTTCGGAATGTCAGCACCAGACATTCCGATCACTATAATTGAAAATATAAACGCTAAGATAAAGTTAAAAAATGGTCCTCCAAAAATAACTGCCATCCTTGCCCAGACGGACTTATTATTAAACGCATTTTCTTCAGGTCGGTCTTCATCTTCTCCCATCATACATGCACCACCAAATGGCAGCAGTTTGACAGAATAAAAAGTCTCTCCAACCTGCTTTCCTATAATCGTTGGTCCAAGTCCAATGCAAAATTCATCTACCTGAATCCCATTTTTCTTAGCGATCAGAAAATGCCCTAATTCATGCACAATAATAATAATTCCAAAAATTAAAATTGCAATGATAATATTCAATGATCTACCTGCTTTCTATGTGTTCATACACCCATTGCTCTGTCTCCAACACTTCTTCCAGTGTCGGATTCTCAATAACTTTATGGGCATTCATTGTGTCTTCAATGATGTCGTAAATATCTAAAAACTGAATCTTACGGTCTAAAAATAATGCAACTGCTTTTTCATTTGCAGCATTTAAGACTGTTGGCATGCTTCCACCGATCCTACCTGCTTTATATGCATAAGGAAGTCCTTTTAGAACATCCACTGGTGGTTCTTCAAATGTAATTTCTTTTAATTTTGCAAAATCTAGACGTTCTCCCGCAAGATTTCTATGTTGTGGATAAAATAATGCATATTGAATCGGTAATTTCATATCCGGTGTTCCAAGCTGTGCGATCACACTTCCATCCTTAAACTGAATCATAGAATGGATCACACTCTTTGGTTGTACTACAACATGAATATCATCAAAATCCACTCCAAACAACCATTTGGCTTCGATCACTTCGAGTCCTTTATTCACTAACGTTGCGGAATCAATCGTAATCTTTCGTCCCATTGACCAATTTGGATGATTCAGCGCATCTTCTACTGTCACATATTTTAATTCTTCTGTCGTTTTCTTGCGGAACGGTCCCCCTGATGCTGTAATGATCAGAGAATCAAGATCATCTCTTTTCCCGCTCTGTAAACACTGAAAGATTGCAGAATGCTCACTATCTACTGGATAAATAGAAACACCCAGTTCTTCCGCCATTGGCATAATAATATGCCCTGCAGTTACCAATGTTTCTTTATTAGCAAGTGCGATGTCTTTCCCAGCCTTCATCGCAGCGATCGTTGGACGAATTCCGATCATTCCGACAATTGCTGTGACAACAACAGAACACTGCTCCTGTGTTGCTGCTTCTAATAATCCATCCATTCCTGCACATACTTTTATATTCGTATCTGCCAGACGAAGTTTCAACTCTTCTGCCTTCTGTTCATTGTATACAGCAACGATCACTGGCTGAAATTCTCTTGCTTGTTTCTCTAACAGATCAATATTTGTTCCTGCTGCTAAGGCTGTAACTTTCAGATCTTTATTACTTCGTACGATATCTAGTGTCTGGGTTCCAATGGAACCTGTAGATCCAATAATTGAAATATATTTCATTCTAGATCGCTCCTCCTGAGATCATAACTGTCAGATAATAAATGACAGGTGCAATAAAAATAATACTATCAAATCGGTCAAGAATTCCTCCATGACCAGGGATCAATGTACCATAATCCTTAATTCCTGAATCTCTCTTGATCGCAGATGCTGCCAAATCTCCAATGACTGAAACTGCTCCACTTAGTCCACAAACAATTGGGAACATTGTAACTGGATTAAAACTAAATCTGATATATGTGTTTAGATATAATCCATATAATGCACCAAGAATTGCCGCACCGACAATTCCGCCAACCAAACCTTCTATACTTTTCTTAGGACTTAAAATTGGTGACATCTTATGTTTTCCGATCAACATTCCTGTACAATATGCTAAAGTGTCATTTCCCCATGCTGCAAGGAATAATAATACAACAAATTCTCCTCCATTTTGTAATTCACGGATCTGATAGATAAAGGACATCATAACCGCTACATATACAAATCCAAAGAATCCTGCCATCATCTGATCCACTTTATACTTTGGAAAACGTACCACATAGCATCCGAGTAAAAAGATTAAAAATAAAATAATGATCGCTGTGGTCCATTGATCAAGATCAAATAACAATGCCACATAATAAAGAATCGTGCCTGTATATCCGATCACTGCCAAAGATGATTTCTCAATATGATAAATCCTTAAAATCTCGCTGTATCCGATCAATGCAACGATCAATGTCATTGCAAACGTCACAATTCCACCCATATATAACCCAAAAGCTGCGATCAATACTAAAATGATCCCACTGATCAGTCTTTGCTTAAACATAAACTTATATTCCTCCAAATCTGCGGTCGCGTCCATTATAGTATTCGATCGCCTTTATTAATTCCTTTTTATTAAAATCAGGCCAGAGCACATCTGTAAAATAAAATTCTGTATATGCTAACTGCCATAACATAAAGTTTGACAATCTTTCTTCCCCGCTTGTGCGGATCATCAGATCTGGATCTGGAAGTTCTTTTGTATCCAGATATCCATTAAACACTTCTTCTGTGATCTCATCTTTGGAAAGATTTCCACTAGAAAGATCATCTGCCATATGTCTCATAGCTCGCACCATCTCATCACGACTTCCATAATTCAGTGCGATCGTAAAATTGATCCCTGTATTATCTTTGGATGCCTTCTCAAGCTCAACGATCTTCTCCTGTAAATCTTCGGAAAGTCCTGTGATATCTCCGATCACTCTGACTTTCATATTATTTTTATTTGCACGCTTGATACATGTCTTTAAATAATCACGAAGCAGTTTCATCAATGCATTTACTTCGTCCTGTGGGCGTTTCCAATTCTCTGTTGAAAAAGCATAAACTGTTAAATATTTAATTCCAAGATCATGTGCATCTTCTATGATCTGTTCCACCACTTTACTTCCCTGTCTATGTCCCATATTCCTAGGTAAATGGCGTTTTTTTGCCCATCTTCCATTCCCATCTAAGATAATGGCCACATGTTGTGGAATATTTAAATTCTCCATTTGGACCTCCTGTGTATCATATATAACTTTCGTTTCTTTCCACATGAAACAAAACAGGGCTGAGATTTCAACCCTGTTGATGATTAAGATTAAACTGTCATGATTTCTTTTGATTTTGCATCAACTGCTTCATCAATCTGTTTGATGTATTTATCTGTCATCTTCTGTACTTTGTCTTCTTCATCTTTTGCCTGATCTTCATTTAAATCTCCGGCTTTATTCTGTTTCTTGACAAAATCATTTGCATCACGACGGATATTTCTAACTGCTACCTTTGCTTCTTCTCCACGTTTCTTAACATCTTTTGCAAGCTCTTTTCTTCGTTCTTCTGTAAGATCTGGGAAGTTTAAGCGGATTGCTTTACCATCATTTGTTGGTGTGATCCCGATATCAGATACTAAGATCGCTTTCTCGATCTCTTTTAATAAATTTGGCTCCCATGGCTGGATCATGATCGTTCTTGCTTCAGGTACAGAAACGTTACCAACCTGTGCTACAGGAGTTGCAACTCCATAATAATCAACTTTGACTTTATCTAATACATGAGGATTAGCACGTCCTGCACGAATTGTCATAAAATCATTCGCCATACTGTCTAAAGATTTCTGCATCTTGTCTTCAAATTGTTTTAACATGTTTCTTTCGTCCTCCTAATTTATCAAACGGTTACATATGTTCCGTTAAATTCACCTTTCATTAAATTCTCAATGCTGTTTTCTTCATTTAATCCAAAAACTGCTAATGGCATCTTATTCTCAAGGCACATGATCGTCGCTGTCAGGTCGATCACTCCTAATTTCTGATCCAATACTTCTTCCATTGTGATGCTGTCATATTTCACTGCATTTTCATTCACAGCAGGATCACTGTCATATACGCCGTCAATTGATTTTGCTAATAAGATCGCATCTGCTTCAATCTCGATTGCACGAAGTGCTGTTGCTGTATCTGTTGAGAAATAAGGATGTCCTGTTCCACCTGCAAAAAATACAACCTTTCCTTCATCTAAAGCTTTGACTGCTTTATCTTTGGAAAATAATTCTGTAAATGCTCCGCATACAAATGGAGTATATACTTCTGTTTCCATTCCTGCTGTTCTGAATGCATCGGATACATAGATACAGTTCATAACTGTCGCAAGCATTCCGATCTGATCAGCTTTTGTACGTTCCATACTCTCACTTGTACGTCCTCTCCAGAAGTTTCCTCCTCCGATGACGATCGCTACCTGAAGTCCCTCATCTACTAATGTCTTTACCTGACGTGCTGCATCTGCACATGTTGCTTCATCAAATCCTGTCTTCTTATCTCCGGCAAGTGCTTCTCCACTTAACTTTAAAAGCACACGTTTCATATCTTTTAAATCTTTCATTGGTCTACCTCATTTGTTCTTTCTTTGCCAAATCACTATGTGAAATTATATCATATCATCAAGAAAAGAACAACTATAAAAAGGACCTCTTTCGAAATCGAAAAAGGCCCTTTTGTGTTTACAAATTCTTTCGTCCATTTAATATTGTAAAAAGCATAAACAACACTGGTATGATCAGTGCCTCAAACTGAGTTACTGAATATGCTTTAAATACAACATTTAAAATAATCGTGGCAATCGTAATTGCGATCAGTACAAGACTGACATAAAAACATCTTTTACATCCTTCCTGTGTATTTCCATCTTTAAGACCCGTATATCCACCGACCATTGCTGCTACTGCGTAGCCGCCGATCAAAACAAGTCCAAGATAAAACTTTGTTGCAGAAGTCGTCGTTCTTCCATAACCTACAAGCCCTAACAGATTCAATAACTGCAACACACCCTGAATCAAAACGAGTCCTGAGATTATCTTAAAAAATATATTTTTTGTTTTGTTTTGCATAATCGCTAGTTCCTTTTTATTTTTTATGTTGTCGCTGTCTCCTTCATACTACTTCGAAAGATTCCCTCATCTTTGTCTTCTTATTATCCAATTTAATCCAATTTCTGGATCTGTTCGATAACTTTTTGATATTCTTTCTCAATTTCACCGATCACTGGCAATACTTCTTCGCGCTGTCCTGCACGGATCATATCTACTGCTTTCGCACTTTTTTGCTGTAAATGTGTAAACTCCAGATTGCTTGCAATTCCTTTCATCGTATGAGTTGTTCGAAGAATTTCATCATAATCCATCTTATCTACTGCTTCTTTAATCTGTTCATAAGTAGGATCATCTAAAAACTTACGGACAAACTTTTCCACCAATTTCTGGTTTCCCATCATACGGCTGCTTACATTTTCATAACTTTCATCAATACTGTCATAAAACTCCTGAATATTCATTACTTCTCCTCCATTCAAATTATTTTTGAATAACCTAAAATGGATTATAGCATATTTAACAAAATTCAACAATTTAATTCTATATTTTATACGCCAGAAGTTTTTTCGACACCATATTTCTTTCTACGATATGTTTTTTTGTCACTTTCCATGTAGTGATGACTTCTTCTACGATCTCGTTCTTCATTTTCTTCCAAGATTTCTTGTTTCGCATTCATAACAAGCATCTGCAGACGATTTTCGATATTCGCAAAACTGACATCTGGATCATAGTCTAATGGAAGAATCTGTGCATTTGGATACATTTCTTTTAACTTCTTAGAAATACCTCTTCCAACAACATGGTTTGGCAGGCATCCAAATGGCTGTAAGATCAAGAAATATTTGCATCCATGTTTTGCGTGATGAATGATCTCTCCTGGAATCAATACACCCTCTCCTGCATCAAATGTATGATGAATGATCGGATCACTGTCTTTTACCAGATCATCCATACGGATTGCTGGTTTATATAAAGGATGTCCTTTTGCAATGGAATCGGTCAGACTGTGTGCAAGATCAAAGAACATGTCTGCTGTCCGAAACCAGATCTTTTGATCCATTGGTTTATTTAAATGATATTCCCTGATCTGTGAATCCTGATAAAAGTATGTCTTACGGATAACATCCGTCATACGTGCTTCAATGATCTCAAATCCATTTTCTTCCAGATATTTTTCAATGTCATGGTTTGCTCCTGGATGAAAGTTCAGAAGATATTCCCCAACGATCAGAATCTGTGGTTTTAAGTTCGTACGATCATAAGAAATATTTTTCATGATAGAAATAGCCTTCTTAAATCCTTTTCTTGCACCAAGAACTCCTGACTTTTCCAATCCATCGATTACAAGATCAAGGGCTTTGTCAAACGCTTCATCCGCACTTCCTTTGACTGTTTCATATGGACGGATCTTTCGTAATAATTCCTCCAATACATCGATCATCGGTAATGCAAATGCGATTTTTACAGAAGATGCCAGATTTAATTTAAATCCTGGGTGCATATTATGAGAATCTGCATCATCATTTGTCAGGATCGGAATATGATCATATCCTGCATCATCAAGAGCTTTTCTTAGTAGTGCCCCATAATGTGTCAGTCGACAGTCTCCGACATATTTCCCCATAACGATCGCAACATCTTTGTCATCATACTTTCCACTTTCGAGTGCCGCCAATGCTTCTCCGATGACGATCTGTGCTGGGAAACAGATATCGTTATGTACATATTTCTTTCCCAAACGAATTGCTTCTTCACGCCCGATATCCAAAGCAACCGCCCGAATTCCTTGTCCTCTTAATGCTGCTGTCATAATTCTGCAAAATGCATGCGATGTATTTGGAACCAATGCGATTTTTTCTTTCCTGTTTTCTTTTGTAAACTTGACTGGATATGGTTCTTGCAACTCTTTTACTTCTAATTTCTGATGTTTCTCACGTCCCATTTTCACTGTCTCCAAGAAAGAACGCACACGGATTCCCAATGGTCCTTGATTATCACTTTCATCTACTTTTAAGATCAATGGTGTTTTCCCGGAAATTTCTTTCATCATTCTCGTGATCTCATCGGATAGATAAGCATCGTGTCCACATCCAAAACTTACGAGCTGTACATATTCCAGATGCTCACTTTGCGCACATAAGATAGCAGAAGATAACATTCTAGCATGATAGTTATTTACAATATCCAGACGGCTTTTTGAGAGTTCTGTCTGATTCACTTCTGGCAGGGAATCTGCGGTTAAGACTGCGATGCCTGCTTTTGTAAACATCTTAGACAGATCGTGATTAACCAGTGTATCGTTCTGATATGGACGAGATGCTAAAACAACTGCAAATTCATTCTTTTCCTTTACTTCATTTAGAATCTCTTCTCCTCGTTTCTTTAACTGTTGGTCAAAAGATTTCTGAGCCTGATCTGCTGTATGCATTGCATTCATAACCTCTTCTTTTGAGACATGATATACTTCTTCCATATATTTTACCAACTGATGCTGTCTGTCCTTTTTGGTATGCCAATGGAATAATGGTGCATCAAATGGCACATTCCATTTATCCTGTGGATTATCAGAATTCCTGATAACGATCGGATAACCTTTTACCACCGCACACATAGACTCACTTGTTTTTTCCATATTCTCTGACGGTACTGTTGTGATCGATGGCATAAAAATATGATCTACATGATATTTTTTCACCAGATTTCTAAGATGTCCATGCACAAGTTTTGCTGGAAAACATACCGTGTCTGATGTCACTGCTGACAACCCACTTTCATAAATCTCTCTTGTACTTTCATCCGATAATTGTACTTTGTATCCCAAACTTTTGAAAAAAGTTGTCCAAAATGGCATCGTATCCCAATAGGATAACACTCTTGGAATTCCGATGGTGATATCTCTTTCTGTTTTAGGCACTGGATAAGGATATTCTTTGAACAATAATTTCTTTCGCTCTTGGAATAAATCTGGAACGCTCTGTGTTTTTCGGATTGTTTCTTTTAACTGCTTTCCAACCTCATCATTTCTTGGATCTCCGATGATCTCGCCTTTTTCACATCGATTATTTGTTACCCAGGAATTTCCATTTGAAAATTGAACAATTGTTCTTTGACAATGATTCGTACAAAATGGACAAGGTGCATTCGCCTGCTGCTCATAAGAAAATGTATCTAAATCACGAAGATCCCATGTGCTCACTTCTTTCGGATTCTTCTCATATTGCTCTTTTGCGATCAATCCGACACCAATTGCACCCATGATCCCTGGATATGGTGCTCTGATCACTTCTCTTCCTACATATTCTTCCATCGCACGTAAAACCGCATCATTTTCAAAAGTGCCACCTTGTACCACGATCTTAGTTCCAAGAGAATCAAGATTTGATACGCGGATAACCTTTGTAAATACATTCTGGATGATCGATCTGCATAATCCAGCCATGATATCTTCTGGATTCTTACCGTTTCGCTGCTCTGTGATAATACTGCTGTTCATAAATACCGTACAACGACTACCCAAAACCGCTGGATTTTTAGACGCAAACGCTTTCTTTGCAATCTCTTTTGTCGGAATATGTAAAGAGGATGCGAAATTTTCAAGGAATGAACCGCATCCAGAAGAGCACGCCTCATTTAATAAAATATTTGTGATAACTCCATCCTCTAACCAGATTGCTTTCATATCCTGTCCACCAATATCCAAAATAAAAGAGGCGTCTTTGACATATTTTTCAGAAGCTCTTGCATGTGCTACCGTCTCAACCGTATGGCAAGGGATTTCAAAAGCTTTAGAAAACAGCATTTCTCCATACCCAGTCGTACCAGCTGATAAAATTTCTAATTCTGCTCCTGCTTCTTCATATCGTTTTCTTAAACAGATCAAGGCCTCTTTCGCTACTTTCAGCGGATCCCCTTCATTCGGTGCATAAAAAGAATCCAGAATTTCTTCTTGTTCATCTAATAATACAAATTTTGTTGTGGTACTTCCTGCATCAATCCCAAGAAAACATCGAACAACCTCTCCTTTTTGTGGTTTCTTCCATGTCACCTGTTTCTTCTTATGTGCTTCTTTAAAAGCATTTTCTTCTTCTTTTGATTCAAAAAATGGTTTTGCAATTTCTCCTGAAACGTGGAAATGATCTTTCTGTGCGTCTTCCAGTATTACTAACATTTTATTCACATCTTTTGGTTTGCTGTCTGCAAACATCTTATCCAAAGATAATGCTGCCCCATATGCAATCATTAATTCTGAATGCTTTGGGCAAAGAATCTCATCTTCTTTCAAATCCAGACGTTCAGCAAAAACTTTTACCAGAGTTGGATGAAATGTTAATGGGCCACCTTCAAATGCAACAGGTTTTTTAATCTCCAATCCCTGTGCCAACCCTCCGATCGTCTGTTTCGCGATCGCATGGAATGCGGATAACGCAAGGTCTTCCTTGGCTGCTCCCTGATTCAGAAGTGGTTGGATATCTGTCTTTGCATATACCCCGCATCTTCCAGAAATATCATATAAATGTGTTCCTTTTTGTGCCAACTCATTAAACTGTTCCACTGGTACTTTTAATACGGATGCAATTTCATCAATAAATGCTCCCGTTCCACCCGCACAGCTTCCATTCATACGCATATCGGAAACACTTTGTGACTGTCCATTTTCAGAATCTTTAAAAAAGATCATCTTGGCATCCTGTCCACCTAACTCAATTGCCGTTCCGACCTGGTCAAACTGATCTTGTAATGCGATCGCATTGGCTGCAACTTCCTGCACAAATGGTACTTTTAAAATAGATGCCACTGGTTTTGCCCCAGAACCAGTCAGACACAATCTGATCTTCTTATCTCTTATATGTCCGCAAAACTTCTTAATGCTTCGGATCACACTTGCGATCTGATTTGCATGATGTCTTGCATAATCAGAAAATAACAGTTGATGACGGTCATTGGCATCAACTGCTACTATTTTGGTTGTCGTAGATCCTACATCGATCCCGACTAATATATTTTGTTCGTTTGATTTTGTCATTTCGTTATTCATCATTCGTTATCGTCTTTTCTCCTTCTTTTGAGCTTTACGTTTTATCATAACTCAAATTAATAGAAAATGTAAGATAAAAAATGGATTTTAACACTTTCTTCACACTTTTTCATTTAGTTTCTGCTTACGTTCCCTCCAATCTGGAAGAAAATGACTCATCAAATCATAAAATCTCTGGTTATGGCTTGGTTCTAAAAGATGACATAATTCATGCACCAAAACATACTCTACACATTCCTCTGATTTTACAGCCAGCTGCAGATTCATCCGAATCTTTTTACTGTGAATACTACAGCTTCCCCATCTTGTTTTCATATCTCGAATCGTAAAACCATTCGCATGAACTTTCATGATCGATTCCCATCTCATTGCATATTCTATGATCTTGTCTTCCAGCCATTTCCTTTGTTCCAGATTAATTTCCTGCTGTGATGAATTTTGTCTGTTTTTTACTTTTTCATGGTTTTTTAAAATCCAGTCTTCTTTTTTCTTAAGGAAACGAAAAACCTCTTCGTTGGAAACTCTCATTGGAACTGTTACCAAAACATCTCCGTTTGGAGGTTTCACGTAGATATTTATATTTTTAATCTTCCTTCGCTCAATCTCAATATTTAATGTTCCTATTTGTTTTATCATTATTCTTATTTCTTTCTCTGAATCAGCATATGGATCAATACATACAAAACAATCAGAAACCCTGATATAAATCCTGCCACACTAAGATATGGCATTCCTAACACTCTCGGTGTTACATCACTTAGACATAAAATTGCAGAGCTAAACCAAAGTGCTATCACGATCAATACAAGCAACAGATGATCAAATCCTTTTTTTAATTCTCTGCCTGCTTTCTCGATCTGCGCAGATTCAATGTTTACCCTTACCTGTCCATTCTTTGTAATGTTCAAAAGATCTGATACCTGTGCTGGTATCTCCAAAGATTTCTTAGATGACCCATAAATATCTCTCAAAGCATGTCTTATCTCTTTCTTTATATCAATCTCATGAAACATATTCGCAGACATATAAGAAGTCAATATCTGTATCATATTCACTTCTGGAGAACATAATTTCAATGTTCCTTCCATAGTCACCATACTTCTTGCAAGCAGCGTAATATCTGGTTCGATCGCAATCTTATGTTTCTTCAAAAGCCCTATTGCATCTTCCATCAATTCTCCAAGATCCATGGTCCCGAAATCCATATTCATGTATTTTCCAACCATATCATCAAGATCCGTATACAAACTAGCATGGTCGATCTTCTCTGTCGGTTTTCCAAACGATAAGAATGCATTCTTAAGTTCATAAATATCATTTTTAAGAATAGCTGTGATCGCACGTTTCATGATCGCACGGTAATGTTCAGATAGATCACCTGCCATTCCAAGATCAAGCCATACGATCTGACCACCACTAATCCATAGATTCCCTGGATGTGGATCTGCATGAAAAAACCCATCCGCCAAAATCTGTTTACAATAGTTTTGTGCTGTTTTCTGGGCAATCTCCTTCCTATCATACCCATTGCGATCAAGTTCCTCGATATGGTCGATCTGGATTCCATCAACATAACTCATCACCAGCAAATGCTCATTCGAATATTCCTTATATACTTTCGGACATGTCACATATGCAACGTCCTTCTGGTTCTCATAAAATCGTTCCAAATGTTGTGCTTCTTTTTCAAAATCCATTTCTTCTTTGGATGTCTCCCACAACTCATCAATAACTTTTCTAAAATCAATCAATTCACTGGTTCCTGTTGCAAAATTTAAAAATCCAGAAGCCTTCTTTAACAGAGCAATATCTTCTGCCATGATCTGTTTAATCTGCGGTCTCTGGATTTTTAATACAACTTTACTGCCATCTCCTAAAACGGCCTCATGGACCTGTGCGATTGATGCACACCCAACTGGTATCTGGTTAATCTTCTGAAATAGTTGACCGGGGTCATTATGAAGTTCTTTATTCAAGATCTTCCATATCTCATTAAAACTCATCGGTTTTACATCCGTGCGAAGTCTCGCTAACTCATGACAATACTTCTCTGGCAATATATCCGAACGCATTGACATGATCTGCCCAAGCTTTACATAAGTTGGACCAAGATCTTCTAAAATACTGCATAACTTCTCTGGATTGATCCCATGTGTGACATTATGCTGATTTAATACATGCAAGATCTCTTTCAGTCTTCCTGTTTCCTGTTTCATAAGTACCTCTTATTGTTCAGTTTCATCCTCTTGTACTTGTGATGTCTCTGAATCTGTTGTTGCTTCACTTTCTTCCACTTCAACATCTTCTTCAGCTTCCTGTTTTTCTTTCTGAAGTGCCTCAGCTTTTGCAATTCTTTCTTTTAAAAGTGCAAGATCTTCTGGGGACATTTCATCAACACATTCAAATGCTTTATCATATTTCTTAGTCACTTGGATAGATACATGTTCTTTGACTTTCTGTTTTGCATTGTGCTTTAATTCCTGATTTAACACTTTTCCATGTTCTACAGTACGTTCACCCTTTTCAATCATTTTCTCAAGAATGTCTTTGGTAACTTCTGCAGTTGTTGCTGCTGCACCTACACTTGCAAGAAATACTTTTTTCATTCCATTTGTGAAATCCATATGTCATCATCCTTTCTATAATTTAGCATGATCATTTGTCACTTTTATTTTACCACTATAGATCTTCAAGGACAACCGTAAATGGTCCATCATTTATTAAAGCAACTTCCATATGTGCTCCAAAAATACCTGTCTGTACAACATCTATTTCCTTGTTGCATTCCTTAATGATATATTCATATAATTCTTCTGCTTTCTTTGGATCTCCTGCCTGTGTAAAACTTGGACGATTTCCTTTTCTGCAGCTTGCATAAAGCGTAAACTGAGATACTAACAACAATTCTCCATCCACATCTTTTAATGAACAATTTGTTTTTCCATTTTCATCTTCAAAAATACGAAGATTGATCATCTTACGAATATATTTATCGGCTTCTTCTTTTGTATCTTCCTGCCCTACACCGATCAAAACTAAATATCCTTTTTTTATCTTCCCTGTGTATTCATCATCTACTTTTACCGATGCTTCTTTTACTCTCTGAATTACAAATTTCATTGCTTTCCCTTCCTTTAAGGTATTATTTTCTTTAAATATTCCTACATAAAGAAAAAGATCAGAAATTAAAAATCTCTGATCTTTTATATCCTTATGTAAGATAAATAAATCCTAGTTGTTGATTAATTTATCTTCGTTGCTCCAGCTGTATAAGCTACGGATTTCTTTTCCGACAACTTCAGACTGATGTTCAGCAGCTAATTTTCTCATAGCTTTGAAGTGAACCTGAGATCCTGCATCAGACATATCTAATAAGAAGTCTTTAGCGAATGTTCCGTCCTGAATATCTGTAAGAACCTGTTTCATAGCTTTCTTAGTATCTTCTGTGATGATCTTAGGTCCTGTGATGTAATCACCATATTCAGCTGTGTTAGAGATAGAATATCTCATTCCTTCGAATCCTGACTGGTAGATTAAGTCTACGATCAGTTTCATTTCATGGATACACTCGAAGTAAGCGTTTCTTGGATCATATCCAGCTTCTACTAATGTTTCGAAACCAGCCTGCATTAATGCACAAACACCACCGCAAAGTACTGCCTGTTCTCCGAAAAGGTCTGTTTCTGTTTCTGTTCTGAATGTAGTTTCAAGAACACCAGCTCTTGCTCCACCAATTCCTAAAGAATAAGCAAGTGCTAAATCTAATGCTTTACCTGTAGCATCCTGTTCAACAGCTACTAAGCAAGGAGTTCCTTTTCCTGCCTGATATTCGCTTCTTACAGTATGTCCTGGAGCTTTAGGTGCGATCATAGTTACATCCACATCTTTTGGAGGTGTAATGCATCCGAAGTGGATATTGAAACCATGAGCGAACATTAACATATTTCCTGGCTCTAAGTTTGGTTCGATGCTTTCTTTGTATAATTTAGCCTGTTTTTCATCGTTGATCAGAATCATGATGATATCAGCTTTCTTAGCAGCTTCTGCAGATGTGTACACTTCAAATCCCTGTTCTTCTGCTCTCTTCCAAGATCTGCTTCCTTCATAAAGACCGATGATAACATTGCATCCAGACTCTTTTAAGTTAAGGGCATGTGCATGTCCCTGGCTTCCATAACCGATAATAGCGATGGTTTTTCCATCTAAAAGTGATAAGTTACAGTCTTCTTGATAATAAATCTTTGCCATTTTTCATTCCTCCATTTTTTGGCTTTATAGTAAGGGTCCTGACCCGTTACTCTCATCAAAATATATTAGAGTTATCTTCTCCTCTTGATAAACCAGTGATTCCTGTTCTCACAATTTCGATCACTCCAAAATCACTGATCAGATTGATAAATGCTTCTATCTTATTCACATTCCCAGTTAACTCGATCATCAGATTATCCTTAGATACATCCACAACTTTCGCTCTGAAAATATCTGCAATCGTGATAACCTCCTGTTTCTCTGTCTTGTTTGCACGGATCTTTGCAAGAATCAATTCTCTGCAAACAGACTTACTGTTTTCCAGTTCAAAAATCTTCACAACATCTTCCAGTTTTGAAAGTTGATTCTTGATCTGTTTCAAGATCATATCATCACCGCTGACTGCGATCGTAATTCTTGAAAACTTCTGATCTTGTGTCGTACATGCTGTGATGCTGTCTATGTTATACCCTCTTCTTGTAAATAAACCAGAAATTCGGCTTAATACCCCGGGAGTATTCTCTACTAAAATAGAAAGAACGATCTGTCGCATATCTTTTATTTCCTTTCTTTGTCTTATTCTATCACCGTAATGGTATATTACAGGGTATTGGTAACTTTTTTTATTCTACCAATTATACAAATATGTGTCAAGAAAGAATATGATATGACAGTGATTCTACCTTGACACATTTTCATTTTAATTTATTTTTGTTTATTCTTCTTCAACAGAATCACCAGAAGGTGTTGATTCTGTCGCCGCAGCTGTCGTTGTATGATGTGCTGTGGTTGGTCTTGGTGCAGATGTCTGTGGCTGTGACGTTGTACTTTCTGTCACACGTTCTTCTGTACTTCTCGTAGTTGTAGACCTTGTACTATAAGTCGTATGGCTGCTACTTGTTGTGCTGTAACTTTCCTGCTGATAGCTGCTTCTTGTACTAGATGTTGAATATGATGAACTGCTACTTGTTGAGTCAGATGATGATGTTCCGGAATATCCAAATGTCTCAACAGAAGATATTCCTCCATATTCTTTTGCCCAGTCTTTTTCACTGCCTTTGTCAAATAAGAAATAATTCATGGCTGCTTTATTGGCACTGAAGTTTATAAAGAATACGAACATATTGCTCTGTGCTCTTCCCATCTTATAAGTACCTTCTAATGGCACCCTCATCTGGTCGATTTCTGTCGTCCCCATCTGAATAACTTTCAATACCAGACTCTTCAGGTATTTTGCACTCATATCTGTTGATACATCGGCTAATGAATCTAACGCAATATCTGCGATCTTTGTTGGGCTCTGCTGCAATACTTTATTAAGTGCTGCTTGAAGTACTGCTCTTTGACGACCTGTTCTTCCAAAGTCTCCATCTCCGTATTTCTTAGAAACAACGTAACGAACCCTGGCATATCCTAATGCCTGATTTCCATTCAATGTCTGTTTCCCAACCTTTACATTACGGTATTTCTTCTTTGAAATGTAATTTGTTGTATTCAAGTATTTTGCTTCTTTTTCTTCCAGCGAAATTTCTACACCACCAACTTTATTGATAACTTTCTCAAATGTTGAGAAATCAACAACACAATAATTGTCGATCTTAATCCCAAAGTTCTTAGCGATCGTCTGGTATAATAATTCCACACCACCAAATGCATAGGCTGCATTTAACTTGTTATGTCCATGTCCTGGAATCTCAACATACATATCTCTCATCAAAGAAGTGAGCTTTAATTCTTTTGTCTTAAAATTGACCGTTGCGATCATAATACTGTCAGATCTTCCGTGATCACCTTTGATTGCTCCATGATCAGATCCAACTAATAAGATATTAATAACATTCTTATTAAATGTCAGATTATCATCTACCTTTACGTCTGTCAGTGTACTTCCATTCTTATTATTCACTGCTGCTTCTAATCTTGCATCATAATATCCAAGCACTCCCCCTGCAGCAATTCCTATGATCAAAAACAGACTTAGGATAATTTTAAACTTCTTAATCTTCATTCGTGTCCTCCTCACAATTATCTGCTTATCATTGTAGATTATATCATATCATACAAAAAAACAGTAGGTGATTTTATTAAGTTTTTGTTAAGCTTTCCAATAAGTCTGATTCATCGTAAGCTTTAAAACCATCCATTTTGGCAGTTTTTTATAATTTCTTCCAAGTTTATATCCGATCAATTTAAATCCTGTATCGATCACATACTTTGGAATGAGATATAGTTTTCCTTTTTTGAAAAGATGCTTGATCGTCGCGATAACCATTTTTACACCTTCCGATTCTGATCTCACTTTAAGAAACAATCCTCCATGATCTACTTGTGACACTGCAAGATCGAAATTCCTATGTAACTGTTGTATCGCCTTGTAATCATGCCAATGCCATACCCTTGCATCTGCCTGATAGGCAACTGCCTTTCCATCTTCGATCATCTTTGAAGCCATGATCATGTCCTCGTTAAAGATTGTTTTATGCTCGAAACCTCCCATTGCATCATACTCTGATCTTCGATAAGCACTGCATACATTTGAACAGAAAAATGTTTTGATCCCCAGAGTATCTAGATCCTCTTTTGTCTTAACTCTGCTTTCCAGAGGATAATTAAAGATTCTTGTATAATACTCAATATAATTTTTTTCAGGATCAGCCATCTGCCTTCCATAAGCAGCTGTTACTATTGGATCATCAAATGCTTTGATCAGATTTTCCACCATATATTTATCTTTTGGAATCGCATCATCTGTCATAAACATTAAAATGTCAGCTTCTTTGGCAAGCGATGCTCCATAATCTCTTGTTTTCCCATGATCAAATTCTTCTTTTTTAATATGATGAACTTCTACATTATCATATGGAGTGATCATTTCCTCATCAAAAAATTCTGCCTCTGTGTTAACTAAAATAATGCGGTCTGGTTTTCTTGTCTGCAATGCAAGTCGTTTTAATGATTCCTGAAACTTATCTCCTGGCTTATATGTTGGTATGATCAAGTCAATTACCATGATTTTTCCTTTCTATCTTAGATCTATCTGCGGACTTTAGTTCCTTTGCTATCTCTTTTTGATAGTTTTAACCGATGAAATTCCAGTTCTTTTTCTTTATATACGATAGAACTGATATTCTGTGCTGCCATCACATAAATATTCGTTAGTGAATCATCTTTTGATAACTTCATTCCACGAACACCTAATGCACTCTTCTTCTTTTTTGGAATCTCGGAAAGCAAGAATTTTAAGAAAACTCCTTCTTTCGTCTGAAGGACTACTTTGTCTTCGGATCCTTCCATCCAGTCTATCGGAATCACTTCGATCAGCTCATCTTCCGATAATTTTGTTGCCTGCACAGTTCTCTTTGCTGCATTTAACAACTCTCCATCCATCACTTTTAACATACTTTTTGCTGTTGCAAATAAAAGTGATGAATGAATCATTGATTCTGCATCCAGCACTTGGATGATATATTCTTTTGTACTGTCATAATTACATAAATTATCAATTGGTACCCCTTTATCCCTGAATTTTCCGGCTGGAATATCCAGTACCTTGATCTGGTGCATCACACCGAGATTGGTAAAGATACAGATCTTATCTGTATTCATACAAGGCACAATAAACTTGTATTCTTTTAAGATATTTTCCTTATTTCTCTGATAAGTTGCCTTATCCATTGTCTTGGAATATCCAAAACGATCCATCACAAAATAAACCATCTCTTCTTTGACTGGTGCAGCAACATAAACTGCCTCTTTTCCATCTTCGACCACAGTTCTTCTTTCGCGTCCAAATTCTTTTTTAATCTTATCTAATTCTTTACGAATCACGTTCTTTAAAGATTTCTCGTTATTTAAGATATCTTCATATTCTTCGATCTTTGCAAGAATCTCTTCATATTCTTCTTTTAACATCAAAATCTCTAATCCGATCAATCGGTATAATTTAAGATCAAGGATCGCACTTGCCTGTTTGTCTGTAAAAGAAAGCTTGGTTGCTTCAATCATAGAATCTGAAGACTTGAAATTAATATTTCCAACATCCCCTTTGGTAAGGCATGCCTTTACTTCCTTCTGACTCTTACTTCCACGAATGATTTCAATGATCAGATCGATCATATCACATGCTTTGATCAACCCTTCTTTAATTTCTCTTTGTTCATATAATTTTGATAGTAATGTTTTGTATTTTCTTCTTGTTACTTCATAATAAAACTGCGTATGATTTTCAATGATTCCCTTAAGATCCAGTGTCTCCGGACGTCCATCAACGATCGCCAGCATATTCACACCAAATGTATCCTCAAGTTTTGTTTTCTTATATAAGAGATTTTTTAAGCGTTCAACATCTGCACCCTTTCGAAGTTCTAATACAATTCGGATTCCATCTTTAGAGGATTCATTGGAAATATCCAAAATATCTGTTGTCACTTTGTTCTCTATGAGTGCTACGGTATCTGATAAAAACTTGGAAATATTATTTCCGATCATTGTGTATGGAATTTCTGAAATTACCAGTTTATCTTTTTCCCCACGTTTCTTTGCTGGTTCAAAAGTTACTTTTCCTCTTAATTTTAATTTACCTGTTCCTGAAGAATAAATATTTAACAAATCTTTCTTATTGATCACAAGGCCGCCTGTTGGAAAATCCGGACCTTCTATATATTCCATGAGTTCTTCGTTTGTGATGCTTTCTTTTCGCATATATGCTTTCACTGCATCAACAACTTCCCCTAAATTATGTGGTGGAATACTCGTTGTCATACCAACAGCGATTCCATCTGCTCCATTTACCAATAAGTTTGGCACCTTAACTGGAAGTACTTCAGGTTCTTTTTCTGTTTCATCAAAGTTCGATACAAAATCAACTACATTTTTGTCAAGGTCTGCAAGATATGCTTCCTGCGTGATCTTCTGAAGTCGTGCTTCTGTATATCGCATAGCCGCAGCGCCGTCTCCCTCTATGGAACCAAAGTTTCCATGTCCATCAACAAGAGGGACTCCTTTTTTGAAATCCTGAGACATAACAACTAGGGATTCGTAGATGGAACTGTCACCATGTGGATGATATTTACCCATGGTATCCCCGACGATTCTTGCAGATTTTCGATGTGGCCTGTCATAACGAAGTCCTAATTCATCCATGGAATATAAAACTCTTCTCTGTACTGGCTTTAATCCATCTCTGGCATCTGGAAGTGCTCTTGCACAAATAACACTCATCGCATAATCGATATATGATTTTTGCATAACCTCAGAAAATTCTGCTTTAATAATATGTTCTGACATTATCTATTGTTTCCTTTCTATTTATATATCTAACATCGCTTCATTTGCATTTTCATAAATGAACTGTCTGCGAGGTGGTACGTCGCTTCCCATCAGCATAGAAGTAACATCGGAGGCCATTCTAGCATCTTCGATCTCAATCTGTTTTAATGTACGACTTTCTGGATTCAGCGTTGTCTCCCATAACTGTTGTGCATCCATCTCTCCTAAACCTTTATAACGTTGTAAAGTAAAGTTTCCCTTATGTTCTGCACGATATCTTGTCAGTGCTGCATCATCAAACAGATAAGTTTCTTCGCCCTTTTTTGGCATTGCTTTGTAAAGCGGCGGTGTTGCAAGAAATACATGTCCATGCGTGATCAATTCTGGCATAAAACGATAAAAGAACGTCAAAAGCAATGTTGCGATATGTGCACCATCCACATCAGCATCTGTCATAATAATGATCTTGTGATAACGAAGCTTACTGATATCAAAATCATTTCCATATCCTTCAGAAAAACCACATCCAAATGCATTGATCATCGTTTTAATTTCTGCATTCGCAAGAACTTTATCCATCGTAGCTTTCTCTACATTTAAGATTTTTCCTCGAATTGGAAGGATTGCCTGTGTCTTTCGGTTTCTTGCTGTTTTTGCAGAACCACCAGCAGAATCTCCCTCGACAATAAAAATCTCACAGTCTTGTGCTTTACGACTTTCACAGTTCGCCAGTTTTCCGTTGCTGTCAATTGACAATTTCTGTTTTACCAGCATATTCGTCTTCGCTTTTTCTTCCGCTTTACGGATCTTCGCTGATTTTTCCGCACATGCCAGCACTTTTTTTAAAGTATCTAGATTCTTATCAAAATAAAGAACCAATTCTTCTCCCGCGATCTCTCCAACTGCTTTGGCTGCATCTGGATTATCCAGTTTCGTCTTCGTCTGTCCTTCAAATCTTGGTTCTGGATGTTTGACGGAAACGATCGCTGTCATACCATTTCTCACATCTGTTCCGGTAAAATTCGAATCTTTTTCTTTTAATACCCCGATCTCTCTGGCATATTGATTCATGATCGTAGTGAATTTCGTCTTAAACCCTGTGATATGTGTTCCACCTTCGATCGTATAAATGTTATTACAAAATCCCAGAATATTCTCCCCAAAATCCTCTGTATACTGAAATGCCACTTCTGCCTCAATTCCATCAATCATTCTTTTAAAATATACTGGTTCATGAAGCATTTGTTTTCCTTCATTTAATTTCTTTACATAAGCGCAGATTCCTTCTGGCTCATGATAATCAACTGTTGTTTCTTCACCTTCTCGTTCATTCACATAATGAATCGTAAGTTTTGGATTCAAATACGCAGTCTCATGCAAACGGTTTCTAACCATTGCTGCTTTAAAATATGTCTTATCAAAAATCTCTGGGTCTGGTAAAAACTGGACGTTTGTTCCCGTATCTGATTTTCTACAGGTACCGATCACCTCAAGAGGTGTTATGATCTTTCCACGCTCATATCTCTGCTGGTAAATCTTTCCTCCTTGTTTTACAGTTACCGTAAGCCATGTTGAAAGGGCATTAACAACGGATGCACCAACTCCATGCAGTCCTCCAGAAATCTTATATCCTCCATCTCCAAACTTACCTCCTGCATGTAACATGGTAAATACCATCTCTACCGCTGTTTTTCCTGTTCTTTCATTAATTCCGACCGGAATTCCTCGTCCATTGTCCGTAATAGTTGCTGTTCCATCTTTATTTAAAGATACTGTGATCTCATCACAATATCCTGCCAGAAATTCATCGACCGAATTGTCTACTATCTCATATATTAAATGATTCAATCCCTTCGTAGATACACTTCCAATGTACATCCCAGGGCGTTTTCTAACAGCCTCCAGTCCTTCTAATACTGAAATGCTGTTAGCATCATAGGTTTTATTCGCCATAAATACACAACTCTCCTTTTTATCTTTCGGTTATCTAGTGTATCACACAATGATCTTCTTCGTCAATTGAGCTGTTTCTTATAGCCATCATTCGACAGTAATTGACTTTACCTGCCAAAATCTCTATAATGAGATATGAATAAAGTAGAAAGGAACAATAAGTATGAAACGTAGGATTTTCAAACAGTTCCTATCCGGTATATTAGGGATCTTATTACTGTTATCCCTTGCTGGATGTGGACAGAGCACAAGTGACTCAAAACCTGATGACACCATGGAGGCATTCTATGATCTGATCATAAAACAAGATACAACATCGATGACAGATCTTGGAATTGATGATTCTGAAGCATCTGATACTTTAAAAACATATCAGATATCCATGATATCAACTCTTCAGAAGAGTTTTAAGAATGCAGGCGTTACGATCACTAAGAAACAAGCAAATGAGATCTATAAAGCGATCAGCAGCAAACTTTCTTCCTTAGACCACAAGATCACGGTAACAGGTCAAGATAAGAAAAATGCAACAGTTAAGGTGTCTAGCCAATACATCAATTATCTGGACATTTTTAAACAAGCAAAACAGACTACTTTGGATGAATTAAAACCTCTTCACATTGAGAACTTATCCGATGCAAAGAAACAATTAGTATCCAATGTGATCGAAGCTTTCAATTCTACTGATGTATCCTCTGATATGCATACACAAACATTTAAATTAAAACTACAGAAGATCAAAAGCGGTAAAAATACCCTTCATATCTTCTTCCCGGACAATTATGAAGAAGTCGGATCTAAACTCATGAAAAATGCAACAAATCAATAAATATAAAAGGTTAGCAGTATGATCACACTGCTAACCTTTTTATATTGATCCTAATTACAATTCGTCTGCTTCCATCATCTGCCTGAGCAGTTCCCTTGCTTCTCTGCAGCGATTTTTAACACTTCGCTCTGTAATTCTAAATAAATCTGCAATTTCTTTACATTTCAATCCATAAACATATCGAAATAAAATCGTATCTCGATGTCTTCGTGGTAATGCCGCCAGATTCTGTTTTAAAGATTCCAGATCGATCATCTGCAGATAATTATCTCTAGGATCTTCAACAAAATCCCCTTCTGACCCATCTTCATATGTAAGACTCTCGTGTTCATTATTCTTTTCATTTTTCAACAATGTAAAGGATTCATTCTTTGTTATTGCCGTAAGAAAATAAAATACTTCTTCCTCTGGCACCTTCAAAATACTTTCCGGATATACCAATGCTTTTTCAAATACACTTTGCACCACGTCTTGTGCTAGATCATTGTCTTTCACATGATTCTTTGCAATACAAAATAACTTCCTTGAATATGCCTCATACAATTTCTCTATGTATTTGATCGTCTTTTTTCCTATTGGTTTTCTCTTTCGAATTCTCATAATATTTCACTTTCAATTTTCTTAAATTGTTTTTTTCTGAACTATTATAAAGATATATTGTTCTATTACAAATGTTTGCATAATGATCTATCCAAATAATAGCTCTTCAAAAATGATTTCCATGTTTTCTTGCGAATATTCAATCTCTTTTGAGTAAATTCGAGCAATCTCCTGCGGTGTCTTCAAAATATGATTTCTCTTACAATATTCATTCATCTGTTCAATTATCAAACAGCTTAAAATTGCGAACTTAACTTTATCGATCAGATTATTATCTTCACAGGATTTCATAAAATAACGATAAATAAAATAACTCATCAAATGTTCCATATATGACTCATCGATTCCTTGTTCTTTGATCATGCATGGCATTGGTTCCATCTTGCAAAACATCTTCTGAATCTTTGGCTCCATAAAATCTAATTCCTGATATATAGATATCCAGTTTTTGATATATGTTTCTTCTCGCATTTGACTTAATATATGATTCTTCTTTATAGGATCATTTTTCCATGTATTCAGAATCTCACCCGTTTGGTTCAAATGATCCTGGATTCCCTGCACCACATCAAATATCTGTTCTATTCTTTGTTCCACTGGGTTTTCTTTCTTTTTCAGCAAATCCAATATCCATAATTGAATTTCTAAAACTGATTCATCAAAGTCATCCGTTGACTCTGTATTCGTTCCCTGAATCTGGCATAATCCAAATTCCTTTGTCTCAAACATCAGCCGTGTAGCTTCTTCGCATGCCATTCCAAGACCTGTCTGGCGAATATTTCCATATTCATTATGAAATCTCGGATGCTGTGTACATATCTCACACAAAGCGTCTTCTCCTAATTCAATATAAATATCACATAAATTTTTCTGATTCAAAAACACACAGCGGTCACGATCATCAAGATGAAATGCTGGAGTGCCTTCGTGATCAATGCCTTTCATCAGCCTGTCACGAAATTCTCCTTTAACATTCTGATATTTTTTATAGGACTTAGAATCGATCATGATCTCCCATCCAATGCAGCAACTATCTTTGCATTTATCTGCAATGCACTGAAAATCCTTATAATAATCAGGAATATATTCTTTCATCTTATCCTCCAAAATATTTTCATTCTTATGAAACTTTTATCTGATGTTCCAGCCGCATCCAATCTGCAACTGCTGCAATAAATTGTGAATTTGTCGGACGTTCCTGTCCTTCCATCACAAATGTTCCAAAAATCTCTTTTAAAAGTTCTTGATTTCCTTTGGTCCATACAATATCGATCGCATGGCGGATCGCCCGTTCAACACTACTGGTCGTTGTTTTACATTTCTTTGCAATCTCAGGGTATACTAATTTTGTAATATAATTTATACGATTACAGTCTTCTATCGCCATTAGAATCGCATATTTCATATAACGGCACCCTTTAATATGTGCAGGCACCCCTAAATTCCTAACCAAAAAGCTAATCTGCCTTCGAACATCATTCGTTCCACACATGCTACACATTCTTTTTGATCGTCCATGCAATGCTTTCTCATTTTTTTGAATATCATTATTTACTGAACGTATCCGTATCATCTGTGAAATTCTCTCTGCAAGAATTCCTGCCTGAAACGGTTTCATCATACAATAATCAACTTTTAACCGTCTGATACACTCCATCAGCTCTCTATTTTCGAGCATTGTTAATGCAATAAATGCTGGAATTTTATCTGGTTCTATCAATTCCCTGCATTTTTCGATTACACCAATTCCGTCAATCTCTGAAAGCATCAGATCAATAACTACAAGATCAGGTTTTAATTTTATAATATCATCCAATGTATCCACCCCATTATCTCTTACTGATATTACATTATATTTTCCTGATAATTCTTTCTTTAATTGTTCTGCCTCGTCCGGATAACTGTCTGCAATTAAAACTCTATGTCTTTCATCCATATTTTCTCCTTCAGACAATCTCCCTGTATTCGTCCATATGCATCTTATATTATCTCATCATCATCATCTTAAGATGCATTCATATGATAATCGAGTCTTAGTTTATCCGCGATCAATGCAATAAACTCTGAATTTGTCGGCTTTCCCTTTCCAGAACTTATCGTATAACCAAACATTTCTTCCAGCAATTCAACTTTTCCACGACTCCATGCCACCTCAATCGCATGCCGAATCGCCCTCTCTACGCTGCTTGATGTCGTTTTGTATTTTTTCGCAATTGTTGGATATAATAATTTTGTAATATAATTCATCATATTAATATCCTCAATTGCCATGATAATTCCCTCTCTAATATACTGATACCCCTTTATATGAGCCGGAATTCCAAGATCTCTTATGATCTTTGTCACATCCTGTTTCATATGAAATTCATGATCGATCACTGTTCTTTGATCATTTTTCTTAAAATTATTTTCTGTTTCTTTCTGAATGATTTTCTGATCCAATCCTTTGATTTTTGCAACTTGTTTGATCCTGCGGCACAGTACCTCATTCTTAAATGGTCTCATCATACAATAATCAATGTCCATATGATTGACGCATTCGATCAATTTCTCGGTACCGATCGATGTTAAAACAATAAATACTGGTAATTGTTCATATTCCATACATTCTCTGCATTTTTCGATCACCCCGACTCCATCGATATATGGCAGCATGATATCAATTAAGACAACTTCTGGTTTCTTTCTAATGATCTCATCAACTGCTTTCATCCCATCGAATACTGTTCCAACAATATCAAACTCTCTATTCAGTTCATTTTCTAACTCCTCTGCTTCTGATACGTCCCCATCCACAATTAAAATATTTAACTTCTTTTCCAACTTTTTCAACCTCCTGATCATGATTATGATGTCTTATGCTGTTATTTTTCCTCGATCAGTACTTCATCTCCATATTCCAGGCGTATTTTATCCGCGATCAATGCAATAAACTCTGAATTCGTAGGTTTTCCTTTTCCTGCATGAATCGTATAGCCAAACAATGCATCGATCGTGTCCATATTTCCTCTTCCCCAGGCAACCTCGATCGCATGTCTGATCGCTCGTTCTACCCTGCTTGGTGTCGTATCAAACTTCTGTGCGATTGACGGATACAGCTGTTTTGTTATGGAATTTAAAATATCCATATCACAGACTGCCATCATGATCGAATCTCTTAAGTACTGATAACCTTTGATATGAGCCGGAACCCCGATCTCATGAATCATATTCGTTATGATGATCTCCAACTGGTTTTCTGTCAATCCATGAATCTTCTCTGGTACAGAAACGAATGGTCTTTCAGGAATCTGCTGTTTTATCTTTGCCTGCTTGATCTGCTTAATGATCGTTCTTAGATCAAACGGCTTTAAAATAAAATAAGATGCTCCTAATTCCATAGCCTCTTCGCAGACATTTTCCTGCCCCATTGCGGAGACCATAATAATGATCGGTCTTTTACTTAGATCTTCTGTTTGCAAACGTTCTAATACACCAATTCCATCGAGTTTCGGCATAATGATATCCAGTAATACAACATCCGGTTGTTTTTCCTTGATGATACGCAATGCTTCTTCTCCATCATCCGCACTTGCGATTACTTCAATATCACTTTCCTGCTCTAACAGTTCTGTCATCATCTCAACAGTTCTCTGGTTGTCATCTGCAATAGCCACATTAATCTTGTTCATCTTCAGTCCTCCCATTCTGTTTTTCTCTACAAATTAATTATATATTTGATTTAAGTTTACAAACAACCCATATTTCTTCGCAAGTTTTGGTTGATTTCCAAAGGATTCGACATAATTCGACAAAATTAATTCTATTTTTTAAAATCTATGTCATATTTCGCTGCGTAAATTGTTAAATATACAATTTCTCACTTCGATGATTCCATATGACATCCAGTAACTCTGTTGTTGTCACAACAATCTGATCTGCTTCGGCATGCATCAGCTCCTCTCTGTTCTCAAATCTGTACAATGCTCTAATGTTTGACAGATTATTTTCTTTCTTTCCTAGTATATCATGTCTTCGACTTCCTGTCATAAGAATTTGCAATTCCTTTTTATTTCACTTTACTTCCTGCATGATCTTTATAAACTTCAATCTTTTGATCGATCTGATCTTTCAATTCATCGACATGTGAAATTATGCCAACCAGCTTATTTCCTTCCAAAGACAGTGAATTTATGATCTGCATCGCCTTATTTAAAGAATCCGCATCTAAAGTACCAAATCCCTCATCAATAAAGATCGTATCAACCTGTATCCCGCCTTTTTTGTTCTGGATCACATCACTTAATCCTAACGCAAGAGATAATGCTGCTTTAAATGATTCTCCTCCAGATAATGATCTTACATTTCTTCTTTTTCCTGTCCATTCATCGAGAATCTCCAATTCCAGACCAGAAGATCCTTTGTTTATATCATTTTCTTCTTTTCGAAGCAGATAATATCTTTGTTCACTCATAACGGACAACCGTTCATTGGCTGCTGCCAAGATCAGATCAAAATATACTGACTGCACAAAACGTTCAAATGAAATCTTTGTCTTTCCTTTTTGTTCTCCATTTGCTGTATCTGACAGATCTTTTAACAGTGTATAGTTCATTTCTACTTCTTTATACTCTTCCATCTTCTTGTCCATAAATCTTATCGATTGTTCGTTTACAGAGATATGTTGATTTAATTGTTCCAGATTCTGATTTTGTTTTTGTATTTCTTTTTTCATCTGATGAAGTTTTGTTTCAAATTTTCTAAAATCTGAAATTTCTTCATTCATCTCTTTGTGTTCTTCCAACTGTTTTGTAACACTCGAAAGTGTATTTTCTTTTTCCTCAATGGCCACTTTGATATGAACTCCCTGTATTTCAACACTTTCTTTTTTCTTTTCTATTTCTTCTTTATTAAATTTCATCTGATCGATCTCATCAGATAATCGCTGCTGTTCTTTACTGGCATCTTTATATGTTTTATATTCAAGATTCTTACAGATTTCTTCTATTCTGGCTTCTGTCTGCTTATATAAACTATCTTTTTCATGTGATTTTCCGGCAATTTCCTGCAGTTTTTCCACATAGTTCAATTGTCTTTCTTTGGATTTTTCAACTTTTACTCTTTGTTCTGCTATCTTTTCTTTCTGTTTTTTGATTCTTTCAAATTCTTTTTTTACTTTTTTATATTGTCGTAAAGAGATTTCATAGATCTCGTCAAGCTTTTCAAACTCTTCTGATCTTCTCCCACTTTTTTTGCAAAGCTGTTCTTTACATATCTCAACAATACCTTTACTCTGTTTTACTTTCGCAAATGCAGTATTATATTGCCGATCGATCAATTCCGTTTCTTCACGAAGTGCACGAAGCATCTCCTGCGTAATATCACTTTCTTTAAAATCTGCTGTTTTTGGATGATGTAATGATCCACAAACCGGACATGGATGACCGTCTATCAGATTTCTTGCCAGAAGTCCTGCTTGATTACAGTCATATCGATCCTGCCAGTCTGACAATCGATCTCTGTATTCTTTTCTTTGCATTCTGATCTTATCATAGACTTCTCCAGCCTCTTCATAAATCCGAAGTTTCTCAAAATAAGCTTCTTTCTCCTTACACAATTCATGATTTTTTTCTGTCTGAACATGAAGTTTCAATTCTTCTTTTTGCAAATGATCGTATTGTGTTTCAATCTCATCTGCCTGTCTAAGAAATTCTAGTAGTTTTAATTCTCTTTGTCTTTCGTTCTCTTTTTTTTGCTCCGTTTCTTCCTGCTGTCTGATCATACGTTCTTTCGCATTCTTTAAAGATTCCTTTTTTTTCTCTAATGCTTCCAGCTCTTTATATTGTTTTATCTGTTTTTGGAGTTCTTGAAACCTTAATTCCTTTTTATGTAGTTTCGGCAGTTCCTTTTGGATCTGATCATATTCTTTTTTAATCGCTCGCTGTTCTGCTTTATTTTCTTTTCCTTGTACTATAAGTTCTTTAATTTCTTCTTTTACATCTTTGATCTTCTGTCTCTTCTCCGTTATCTGTGAAAAAACAATCCGTTGCTTTTGATATAGTTCTTCTTGTGTTTCTTTTTGTTTCTGGAAATTCTCATATTCTTGTTGTTTTCGATACTGATATCTTTTTACTACATCCATAAATTCTACAATTTGATGTTTTTGTTTTAAATACCGTGTATATTCTTCATATTCTTCTGCATCTTTTGATACAAAAATGTTATCTTCCTGCTCTAACAAGGTATTCCCAAGATTCTCATATTCGTATTTACAAGAAAGATGTCTACGTTTGATCTTTTCCTGAAATTCATACAGATACCATGTTCCAAAAATCTTACGAAAGATTTCACTCCGTTCTTTTCCTTTCGCGTAAAGAAGTTTTAAAAATTCTCCTTGTGCGATCATTGAAATCTGCTGATACTGCATACGGTCCATTCCAAGAATTTCTTCCATCTGCGCGGTCACTTGCTGACTTCCTGTTGTTACAATCTCATCTTCTTGATATAATACTGCATACGGAGACTGTCGTGTCATTTTGTCTCCTCGTTTGCTCTTTCGCATATAGGATGGATTTCTTTCAATCTTGTACTGCTTTTTGCGATGCGAAAATAAGAACACCACTTTCGTCTCTGTCTCATCTTTGGCAAAATCACTTCTTAGCATATCCTGTTTTCGATAAGAACCACTTGGCTCACCGTATAAAGCAAAACAGATTCCATCAAAAATAGTCGTTTTCCCTGCACCTGTTTCTCCTGAGATCAAAAAAATCCCATCTTTAAATCTGGTAAAATCAATCACTGTTTCCTCTGCAAATGGTCCAAATGCAGATAATATTAATTTTTGCGGTCTCAACGAATCACCTCCTCAAAAATGGATATTGCCATCTGTGCTCTTTTTTCATCCAGATCAATATGATTTTGCATTTTATAAAACTGTTCAAATAATTCCATTGGATTTTGATCTGCGATCTGGTTTTCTTTCATCTGAATGGTTTCATATTGCATCATATGACGACGGTTTTTAAAGCTGATTTGCATAACATTCGGATAAATCGTACGTACTTTCCCGATCGCATCTAAAATCTGCTCCTCATCCGTCAGAATGACATGCATATAATCTTCTTCATTTCCAATTTCACATTTTCTTTTTAACAATGATTCTAACGAACATTCCATTTCCCTCATATCACGTAATGGTTTTAGCAAATGATGGGATAGGGAGATCTGCTTGTTTTTACTGATCGTAAGGATCGTTGCCTGTTTGTCTTTGTGAATTTCTGAAAAAGAATATTTTAAGATCGATCCAGCATACCTTACCATTTCACGTCCCATTGCCTGCGGCTTGTGGATATGTCCAAGTGCTACATAGTCAAATGCATCAAATAGACGGTAATCAATATTATCAATCCCTCCAAGGCTGCTTGTTTCTGAATCTGACAATTCTGGAGAATTCTTTCCAACCGTTACAAACTGATGCGCCAGCAGGATATTCGTCTCATCTTCGTTGATCTTCACTTGTTCCATTAGATGCTTGAAGCATTCTTCATAGGTTTCTGTCTGAATTTTTAATACATGATTGATATACGCTGGCTTTACAAATGGAAGCATATAAAAATTAATATTGTATCCATCTTCCTTGATCGTAATCTTTTCAATTTCCTGATTAAATTGTGATGCAATATATAAATTAGATCGTTTAAATAAGTTTCTTCCAAATGACAATCTTTCCGAAGAATCATGATTTCCGCTGATCATCAATACTTTTACTTTAAGATCACTCAGTTCTTCTAAAAATTCATCCAGCAGATGAATCGCCTCGATCGTCGGTATTGCCTTATCATAGATATCCCCACATAATAAAATAACATCTATCTTTTCTTCTTTTACTAATGTAACGATCTGATCCAATATAAATTTCTGATCTTCAATCATGGATATCTCATTCACTCTCTTTCCGAGATGCAGATCTCCAAGATGCAAAATCTTCATGTCTCTCACCCTCCCTTTTTTCTATTGTAGCAAACTTATATTTTAAAAACACCTTCCATTTCCCTTTGCTCTAATTTTCCATCTCATAGAGCATTGTTTCCATAAGAATAGCATACCCTTTCATCGGGTCATTTACAAAAACATGTGTAACAGCACCAATAAGTTTCCCATTCTGCAAGATTGGACTGCCACTCATTCCCTGTATGATCCCGTTAGTAAGTTTTAATAATTCTTTGTCTGTCACTTCAATCTCCATACTTTTTAACACATCCTTGTCGGATGGCACGATCTTATTGATCTGGATCTCATATTGTTTCATAGTACCGCTTACATTGGAGAGAATATAAGCTTTCCCTGGTTTGATATCTTGACGATATCCTATCTTGTATGCTTTTTGTTGTTTCTTTGGTATTGTTCCATAAATTCCTTTTTCCGTATTTTTTTTGATGGAACCTAAAATATTCTCTTCCTTGTATTCAATACTTCCAACAATCTCTCCCGGCGTTCCTGATTTTCCTTTTTTAATGGAATAAATCTGTGGATCCAGCAAAAGACCACCTTTGATCTTTAAAAGTGTGCCTGTATCCATATCATAAATACCGTGTCCCAACCCTCCAAATGACGTACCTTTTACATAAGTCATCGTACCGATTCCCTGCGTGTTATCCCTGATCCATGTTCCAATTTTATACATGTGATCCGTCTTTGAACGTTCTGGCTTGATCTTGATCTGCATCATCTTTGCCTTTCTTTGGACTGTTAATATCACAGATTCTCCTTGACCTTGATTGATTTTTTCGATGAATTGTTTTTTTGATACAATATCTTTTCCATCAATCTTTTTGATATAGTCTCCACGATATAATTTGTTTTTACTCGGTGCATATTCCATACTGTTTTCTCCGGTAAACTGATCCGTATCAAGCACAAACAATCCATCTGTTTCTACATAGACACCGATCACTTCGCCGCTTGGCGTGATCTTTTGGTCATCTACGACCTTCACTTTAATCTTCTTTAATGGAATCGCGCCAAATAAATTGGTTTTCATTTCATACTGACCCATGTGACATTGTTTGAATACAATGGGCTGATTTAATCGTATCGTTTGATGATCGATCGTTGCACTGACTGGTACATCATAACAAAGAGAGACTGTTTCGCCCTTGTTGATATGAATCGTATCTGGAAGTCTGGCATTGCAGTATTTTATATAAACTGCAGCTATTGCGATTAAATTGATCATAAAAAGTAGAATTAAAAATTTGCGGTAAGTGTATTTTTTCATATTCTTCCTCCTAAAAAAGGACATATCGTCATTGATATATCCTTTTTATTATATGAAGATTACCGCTTACATACTCAGTATAATTTTGTTTGATCTGCCAAAGATTTCATTTCTTTTGCATGTTCCATAGACGTTTCACTCCATTGATCCCCGCTGATCATTCGCGAAATCTCTTTTAACGATTCTGATTCATTTAATTTTCGGATCATCGTCTGCGTATTCTTCTGATCGGTTTGTTTTCTAATGAAGTAGTGACTATCTGCCATCGCTGCGATCTGTGGAAGATGTGTGATCGCGATCACCTGATGATCCTTTGAGATCACTGCCATCTTTTTAGCTACACGATTAGCAGTTTCCCCACTGATCCCAGTATCAATTTCGTCAAAGATCAACGTATCTACTCCATCTGCCTGTGCTGCTACTGATTTGAGTGCAAGCATGATCCTTGATAATTCACCACCAGATGCTACTTCTTGTACCGGACGCATTGGAAGACCTGGGTTTGTCGATATCATAAAACGGATCTGATCCATTCCATCTGCTGAAATCTGGTCTTTTTTCGTAACTTCGATTTCAAATCTGACATCTAAAAAGTTCAGATCTTCTAATGCTTTTGTGATATTGCTTCCAAGTGTCTTTGCTACCTTACATCTTTGTTCTGACAGATTCTTTGCTTCCTTAAGATATCGTTCCTTGATGCGTTCCTGTTCATTCTTTAATATTTCAATCTCATGTTCTGCATCACACAACATATTATATCGTTTTTCTGCCTTTTGTCCATATGCTGTAACATCTTCAATCGACGGACCATATTTGTCTTTTAAAGAATTAATGACATTCAGACGTTCTTCCACTTCCTGATACGTCTGCTCATCAAATTCCATATTCTCCATATATGTCGTCAATTCCTGATGAAAACCATTTAACAGATCTTCCACTGACAACAGTTGTTCATAAAATTCTGAGATCTGAGGATCTAAATGACTGATCTCCTGCATTCTTCTTATGCTTTCACTTAACTGATTGCCAATTGATGTTTCTTCCTCATATCCCGTCAACATATGTGCTGCCTGACAAGAAGTAATGATATCTCGGCTATGGACGATTTTTTGATATACCGTTTCTAATTCCTCATCTTCTCCTTTGACAAGATTGGCATTCTCAATCTCTGAAATCTCATGTTTTAAGAAGTCCATCTCTCTTAATCTTTGCTGGTCGTCTATTGATATTTCTTTTATCTTTGTTGAAATCTCGTGATATTCTCCTGCAAGATTTTTGCACTGTTCTAAGGAATATCTTGCATTTTCAGGTAAAAAATGATCCATCATACTTAAATGATTTTTCTCTTTTAACAGTACTTGATGTTCTTGCTGACCATGCAGATCAAATAAACGTCTGGAAACTTCTCTTAGCGTATTAAGTGTCACCGTACTATCATTAATCTTATTAATACTTCTCTTCTCGTTGATCACACGTTTGATGAAGATCTGACCGTCTTCTACTTCCAGATCCAGAGCTTCGATTTCTTTGATCAGCTTTTGATCTTCAATCCAAAAAAGCAGTTCAATAACTGCTTCTTTTGCTCCCGGTCGGATCATATCTTTTGATATTTTTTTCCCAAGCGCACTTTCTATAGAACCTATCAAGACAGATTTTCCTGCACCGGTTTCTCCAGTCAGTATATTCAAATGTTCATCAAATGTAATTTCCACTTCATCGATCAACGCAAGATTCTTTACATGTAAATTCTGAAGCATAGATTTCCTCTCTGTATATTTATTCTTTTAATTTTTTGATCATATGATCGATCTCAGCAATTGCAGTTCTTCCAATATTCTTATCTTTCATAACACACATAATCGTATCATCTCCCGCGATCGTACCAACCATTCCAATGATGTTTAAAGAATCAAGTGCGGCAGCAGACGCCATTGCCATTCCCGATACGGTTTTTACAACCAGCATATTCTCTGCTAGTTCCATGGAAATGATCGCTTCTGCTAAGATCCTCTGATACTTTCTTGAAGTCTCATCTTCCTGATCGATCAGACAATAAATCTGCTTCCCATCTGCATCCGGTTTCTTGATCAATGCCAGTTCTCTGATATCTCTTGAAATCGTTGCCTGCGTTGTCTTAAATCCGATCTGATTTAATCTTGACAACAACTCTTCCTGTGTCTCAATTGGATATTGCTGGATCAATTCAATGATCGCTTCCTGCCTATTTTTCTTCATTCTGACCTCCAACTTTGATTCGAAGGATTCTGTAAAAGCTGTCTCCTTTCACTTTAATGATCCTTGCGATTTTCTTTGATTTACGCACCTGAAGAACATCTCCTGGCTGAAGTTTTCTCGCAACCTGACCGTCAAAGGTAACGTAGGCTTCCTCTAACTGAGATTCTCTCACGTTCTCAATATAAATATCAATCTCATCTTCTGGAGAAAGAACAAGACTGTTTGACTGCAACGAATGTGGACAGATTGGAGTGATCAAAATAACATTTGCTTTTGGATTCACTACCGGCCCACCTGCTGATAAATTATATCCTGTAGATCCTGTCGGCGTCGAAACAATAATCCCATCTGCTTCATATACATCTAACAATTTGCCATTGACCATAATACGAAACGAGATGATTCTTGAAAAACCACTTCTTGCGATCACGACGTCATTGAGTGCTGGAAGATGATCTGTCTCATGATCCGCATGGATCACGCGCCCATCTAACATCATTCTCTCCTCGATCTGGAAAGTATCATTTAACAATCCGTCCAATCCGTCATAAAGTTTAGATAACTCAATCTCTGTTAAGAATCCTAAGGTACCGAGATTTACTCCAACCATCGGAATATCATGATCTACGATCAATCTTGCCGCATGAAGCATCGTCCCATCTCCACCTAAAACGATCACACACTCTGTGTCTTTTGTGATGCAGTTCATATCTTTTTGAACATGTCTTGTAAAATCACACATTCTCTGGCTGATTCCACCTTGTTTTTCAATATAATCCTGGATCTTTTTGGAAATACGCAGTCCTGGATCTTTTTTCTCGTTCGTTAAAATCAAAAAATTCTTCATGTTATTCCTTATTCTTTGCCAGATCCGCATGTGATGCATCCACCACTTCTTTGATCTGGTCTGTCATTGTATGTCCATTCTCCATTGTCTCTGTTTTTCTCATATGTAATAAATACTCAATATTTCCCTCTGGACCTTTGATCGGAGAATAATCAAGGTGTAATAATTCAAATCCGTTCGTAGATGCGAAATCACAGATCTTCTCAATGACTTCTTCATGAACTTTTGGATCTCGTACAACACCTTTCTTTCCAACTTTTTCTCTTCCTGCTTCAAACTGCGGTTTGATCAGTGCAACAACTTCTCCTCCCGTATTCAAAATTCGATATACCGCTGGAAGGATCTTGGTCAATGAAATAAAAGAAACATCAATAGATACAAACGATGCCTTTTCATCGATATCGTCTTCTGTCATATAACGCATATTCGTGCGTTCCATACAAACAACTCTCTCATCGTTTCTTAATTTCCAGTCCAACTGTCCATGTCCGACATCAACTGAATATACTTTCACTGCACCATTTTGCAACATACAGTCTGTAAATCCACCTGTAGATGCTCCAACATCCATGCAGACTTTGTCTTTTAATACAATATCAAAGTTCTTCATAGCCTTCTCAAGCTTTAATCCACCTCGACTGACATATTTTAAAGTTTTTCCCTTTACAATGATCTCCTGCTTTTCATCAAAAGTTGATCCTGCTTTATCCTCTCTCTGTCCATCTACAAAAACGATTCCTGACATAATGATCGCTTTTGCTTTTTCTCTGGAAGACGCAAGCCCTTTCTTGACAAGCAGTACATCTAAACGTTCTTTCTTCATTTTTCTATTCCTTCATCCATTGTCTGATGGAGTCTGCAATACTTTCTCCATCAATCTTCAACATTCTTCTTAACTCACTTACAGAACCATGTTCCACAAACTGGTCATCTATTCCAAGGCATCTGACTTCACCTTTGTAATCATGCTCACTCAGAAATTCATTCACCATCATTCCAAATCCGCCGTTTAATACGCCTTCTTCTACGATCATGATCTTATCATAGGTCTGTGACAGTCTCATGATCAACTCCTGATCAAATGGTTTGATATATCTTGGATTAACTAAACCAATCTCATATCCTTCTTCTTTAAGGATCTTTTCCGCCTTATCTGCCTCTTCAAAGATATTTCCAACTGCAATGATCACAGCTTCCTTTCCTTCTTTAAGTATCTGGCCTTTTCCATAGTGTAACTCTTCAAATTGATCTTCATACAAAGAGCTTGCTTCTCCTCTGGAATATTTGATCGCGGTTGGTCCCTTTGCATGATGGAGCGTATGTTTTAGCATCTCAGATAATTCCCTTCCATTGATCGGAGCCATCACCGTCACATTTGGAATGATAGATAAATACGGAATATCAAAAATACCTTGATGAGTTTCTCCATCCGCTCCAACAAGTCCTGAGCGGTCCAATCCAAATATAACTGGATAATTCCCGATTGCCACATCATGTAAGATCTGATCAAAACCTCTTTGTAGAAATGTTGAATACACTGCAAATACAGGCTTTAGGCCTCTCGATGCCATTCCTGCACAAAATGTAACTGCATGCTGTTCAGCAATCCCTACATCAAAGAAACGATCTGGAAAATGATTTTTAAACTTTCCAAGACCTGTTCCATCCGGCATTGCGGCAGTTACCGCAACAATCTTCTTATCTTTCTTCGCCTCTTTGATCAGTGTATCTGAAAATACCGCTGTGTTCGATGGATTGTCCGATTTCTTTAAAACTTCCCCTGTCTTTAAGGAAAATGGACTGATTCCGTGAAATTTGGCTGGATTCTGCTCCGCAGGACGATATCCTTTTCCTTTCTTCGTTACCACGTGAATAATGATCGGCTCATCTAATTGTTTCGCTCTATTTAACGTGTCTACCATCAAGGGAACATTATGCCCGTCAATAGGTCCAACATACGTGATCCCCATATCTTCAAAATACATTCCCGGAACAAATAATTGTTTGATCGAATCTTTTGATTTCTTGAGAATTGTTGTTAATTCCTTCCCGATTCCCGGAATTCTTAATAAGGATTGTTCCACATTTCCTTTAAACTCCACATATTCTTTTCTTGTTCGTACTTTATTCAAATACGCAGACATTCCACCGACATTCTCCGCAATAGACATCTTGTTATCGTTCAGGATAATGATCAGATTCTTCTTCTCCTTGCGTAGTCTTGCCATATTATTTAATGCTTCATATGCCATTCCGCCAGACAACGCACCATCTCCGATCACCGCAACAATCGTCTCATCCGTATGATTGATATCTCTTGCTGTAACCATCCCAAGCGCTACTGATAACGACATGGAGCTGTGTCCACTGTGAAACGCATCACAATCGCTTTCTTTTCTCTTCGGGAATCCACTCATCCCATGAAATTGCCTCAGATTCTCAAATCCATTCTTTCTTCCTGTTAAGATCTTGTGCACATAAGACTGATGTCCTACATCAAAGATCAACTGGTCTTTTGGAAAATCCAAAACAAGATGCAGCGCCATCGTTAGTTCTACAATTCCAAGATTCGATGCCAGATGCCCCCCTGTGCGACTGACATTTCTTAATAAAAAACGACGTATGTCTTTCGCCAGGAGTTTATAATCTTCTGGCTGAATCTGTTTAATATCATTCGGATCATTAATATACTCTAGCATAATGCTCCCTCTTCCTCTCTGCCTTAGTGTGTTCGATGGATCAAAAATCTTGTAAGATTTGTAAGATAACGATCTCCCTTATCATATTTTTCTAAAATATCAATTGCTTTCTTTGAAATATCTTCTACATCTCTTTGTGAGCGTTCTAATCCTTTTAATGTCACATAAGTTGTTTTGTGATTCTTTTCATCACTTCCAACCGGTTTCCCGATTTCTTCTTCGTCTCCTGTAAGATCCAGAATATCGTCTTGAATCTGAAACGCAAGTCCAATATATTCTCCACATTCTTCCATTTTCAGAACATCTTCTTTGGATGCTCCTGCAAGAACTGCTCCGATCATCATACATGCTTCGATCAATGCAGAAGTCTTATTCTTATGAATAAATAAAATCTGTTCCATACTAAGCGGTGTACCTTCCAGTTCAACATCTGCAACCTGCCCAGCGATCATTCCGTAAATTCCTGGTTTGCTGGCAAGAATCTTAATCGCTTCAACTACATTCATGATCTGGTCTTTATCTGCAAGATCAAATGCTTTCGTTGCAACTTCGTATGCATAATTAAGAAGTGCGTCTCCTGTAAGGATCGCCATATCTTCTCCATAAACGATATGACATGTCTTCTGACCTCTTCTGTAATCATCATTGTCAAGTGCTGGAAGATCATCATGGATCAGAGAATACGTATGAATCATTTCCATCGCCGCCATAAATGGCTTTACGATATCATCCTTTCCGCCAAACATCTGATATGTCTCGTTGATCAGCATTGGACGAAGACGCTTTCCTCCCGCCTTAACGGTTGTATTCATTGCAGTTAAAACTGTTTTTTGTAATCCTTCCTGTGCTGGCAGATATTCATCTAAAATAATTTCAATCTGTGCAACCTTTTGTTTCATCTCATCCTTAAAGTTCATGTTCTTCCCCATTCTCTTCTAATACGATCAGTTCTTTTTCTACTTTGTCCAGAGAATCCTTGCATTGTTTCACAAGATTTACTCCATCTGTATATAGCTTGACAGCTTCTGGAAGTTTGATCTCTTCACTAGACAGCTTTGTAAGAATTTCATCTAACTGATGAAAACCCTGATCAATATCAAATTTCTTCTTTGCCATAATAAACTTCCTCTTTCTTACTTCCCTTTTTCATCCATCGTTCTGATCTGTTTTGCCATTGCAAGGATCGTTCCATCTGAAATCGTTAAAGAAATCTGATCTCCCTCTTTCACTTTGTGAACGCTTGTAACTGGCTCACCATTCTGATCTTCTAAATATCCAAACCCATTGATCAATTTCGCTGTTGGTGATAACCCATGAAGTTCTTTTGTGTACAATTCCAGTTTGTGCTTATACCCTGTCATCTTATTCTTCATCACTTGCTGAATCTGTTCTTCTAATTCTGACAAATGCATCTTCTGTTCCTGAAGTTGAAATCGGGGATCGTAATTTGCAATGGTGATCTGATACTTCTGCAATTTCATCTGATAACGCCGGATGATCTGTTTTAACAAAGCAGCCATTGTATATTCTCTGTTTGCAATTCCTTCCATCACTTCTGTGATATCTGGAACTGCAAGTTCACAGGCTGCTGTCGGTGTTGCCGCGCGAAGATCTGCCGCATAATCTGCAATGGTAGTATCCACCTCATGCCCTGTTCCAGAAATGATCGGTGTCTTTGCTTCGTAGATCGCTCTTGCGACATTCTCTTCATTAAATGCCCACAAGTCCTCGATCGAGCCACCACCTCTTCCGATGATAATGGTATCAACTCCATACTGGTCCAGAGTGCGAATTCCAGAAACGATCATATCAGATGCACCTTCTCCCTGTACTTTAGCAGGATATAATACTAACTGTACGTATGGATTCCTACGCTTTGCTGTACTAATGATATCATGAATTGCTGCTCCTGTTCTTGCCGTTACCACACCGATCTTCTTTGGATTCTTTGGAATCGGCTTCTTGATCTCGTGGTCAAACAATCCTTCTTCATAAAGCTTCTGTTTTAACATCTCATATGCAACATATAATTCTCCGATTCCATTTAAACGAATCTCCTGTGCATATAGCTGATAACTTCCGCCACGCTCATAGACACTGACATTCCCATCCACAATGACTTCCTGTCCGTCTTCTAATTCAAACTGCAATCCATTGTATCTTGCATTCGCAAACATCACACAAGCAATCTGGCTTCCTTCATCTTTCAATGAAAAATAAATATGCCCGGAAGAATGGTATTTACAGTTTGATACCTGTCCCTTGATTGAAATCCGCCTTAAGGCATAATCACTTTGAAATATTCGTTTGATATAAGTATTAATCTGTGTTACAGAAAAAACTTTACTCTTCATCCATATCCTGTCCAATCTTACTTAAGACACCATTGATAAATGGTGCTGCCTTTTCATTGCAGTATTTCTTTGCAAGTTCTACTGCCTCATTGATCGCTACTTTTCTTGGCACCTGTTCATCTAATAAGATTTCATAGGTTGCAAGTCTTAAAATAGATAATTCAGCTTTTCCAAGTCTCTCTAAATTCCATGCATTCGTATGTGCAGAAATCTGTTCATCGATTTCATCTAAATGTTTGATCAGATTCTCTGTTTTCTCTGTAATTTCTTTCTGTGTCTTCTCATTGATATTTTCATGCCCATGAAAATATAATTCAACCTGATCTTCAAATTCTTCTTTCTCACAAAATTCTACACAAAATAAAATTCTGAAAATATGTTCTCTTACCTCACTTCTTTTCATTAGGGTTCCTTTCTGCGATACAAAGACGGAACTGTAATCAGTCCCGTCTGACTTTGCTTTATATTCTTTCTTACTCTTCTTCTGCTGCAACGCCTGTGACACGGACGTTAACTTCTCTGACCTTTAATCCTGTCATGTTCTCGATCGCTGCTTTCACACGATCTTGAACTTTCTTAGAAATCTCTGGAATACTAACTCCATAGTCAAGTTCTAATGCAAGATTGACTCTTACATGATGATTCTCTACGACAACTTTGACTCCCTTGGACAGATTATTCACTCCAAGTTTACTTACCAGTTCATTCGTGATATTCCCACACATTCTGGCAACTCCTGTCACTTCAGTTGCTGCGATTCCTGCGATCACTGCGATCACATCATCTGCAATTTTCACTTCCCCGAGCACTCCCTGCTCGTTTATCTGGTAACTACTTTTATTCTCCATAGTAAAAGCCTCCTGTATTTCTGCATACTGATATGATTTATTATACCAAAGATGAATATGTTATTCAAACTATTTTATAACATTCTTTTTGATCTTATCTCTTTAAAATGTTAAGAATAGTTGATTTTCTTCCATATTTATAAGATAATACCTTTGGCAGATATCCTTTGCGAATCTGACCTTTTATTAAAGGAGATCATATAATATGAAAAAATTAACAAGACAGGAGAAACATGAACAGTGCATTCGTGAGATCCGTGGAACACTGATCGTTGTATTGATCTGTTGTGTTTGGCATATTGCCAGTGCGTTTTTGTTAAATGGTACTGGTCTTTATTTTCTAGGTATGCCCGCATGGTTTAGTGTGTCAACATTCGGGACGATCATACTTTCTTTGATCGGTGTCTGGTACCTATTAAAACATGTATTTATTAATTTTGAATATGACGATGAAGAGGAGGGAGAAGAATAAATGTCAGCAAATCAGAAAATCATTCTTGCAATTTTTATTGTTTACCTCGCCTTAAATGCTGCGATCGGTATCATTTTCAGTAATCGTCAGAATAAAAAACAGCATACATCCTCCGAGAAAAAATTCTTCATCGGTGGAAGAAATATGAATGGACTTCTTCTGGCAATGACAACCATGGCAACTTATACTTCTGTAAGTTCCTTTATTTCTGGTCCCGGAGCTGCTGGTCTTACTTATGGATATGCACAGGCATGGATTGCTACAGTTCAAGTTCCGATCACATTTCTGGTACTCGGAGTCCTTGGTAACAAACTTGCTTTAGTTTCCAGAAGAACTGGTGCCGTTACTGTTGTAGGTTATTTAAAGGCTCGTTATAAAAGTGATGTTTTAGTTATTGTAACCAGCTTACTTATGGTTGCCTTCTTCATGGCACAGATGATTGGACAATTTACTGGCGGAGCAACTTTGATCTCTTCTATCACTGGACTTGATCATGTTGTTTCTTTATTGATCTTTGGAGCAGTTGTTATCATTTATACATCTTTTGGTGGTTTCAGCGCTGTTGCAATCACAGATACGATTCAGGGAATTATCATGTGTGTCGGTACATTTTTACTTTTATTCTTTGTATTAAAAGCTGGTGGCGGACTTGCGGGTATTGATGCTGGACTTGCACAGAATCTGCCTGAAGTATATGATGATCTATTTTCAAAGTACAGTCCCGGTACGCTACTTAGTTTCTGGATTCTTGTAGGATTTGGTACACTTGGACTTCCTCAAACAGCCGTTCGTTCTATGGGATTTAAAAATACAAAGAGTCTTCATTCTGCGATGTGGATCGGTGCTGTTACCTGCAGTTTTATCATCGTTGGTATGCATATGGCTGGTACATGGGCCGGTGCACTGGTAGATACTAAGAACCTTCCAACGTCTGATTACTTTATCCCATACATCGTTCAGAAGATCATGCCAGTCGGACTTGCAGGAACTTTCCTAGCTGCTCCTATGGCTGCTGTTATGTCTACCGCTGATTCTCTTTTGATCCTTGCTTCTGCAGCGATCGTGAAAGATCTATGGCGTAACTATGTTGTCAAAGATGATCCTGTGAAAATTCAGTCTTATAACAAAAATGTTGGGAAAATGAGTACGCTCGTTACGTTCGCATTTGGTGTGATCGTTATCTTACTTACGATCAATCCACCTGATATCATTTTCTTCCTGAATCTATTTGCCTTAGGTGGTCTGGAATGCAGTTTTTTCTGGCCTTTGGTCGGAGGATTGTTCTGGAAGAAAGGAACAAAACAGGCAGCAATCTTTAGTTCTCTCGGTGCTGCGATCACTTATGTATTTTGTTATTATAACGTACAGATTGCTGGGATCAATGCCGTTGTATGGGGACTTCTTGCTGGTGGAATCTTATATTTTGTGATAGGAAATATCACTTGTAAAAATGGTCTTGATGAAGATATCATCAAAAATTGTTTCTAAATTTTGAATCATAGAAACTATCTTAAAGCAATACACATTAAAAGTCCCCCATGTATGATATTTGAAACTTCTTATTAATATCATACATGGGGGGGGGATTTTATCATTTTCATCCTTATTGCAATATATAATTCTCCAACATACTTTCCTGATTGTCTACTGTTTCTTTCTTTTTCTTTCGATATGCAGATGGTGTTTCTTGATATGTTTCTTTAAATACTTTATTAAATGCTGCAACTGAAGCAAATCCATTATTCATCGCAATCTTAATTACCGGAATGTCCGTGTACATTAAATATTCCATCGCATGAGTTATTATTTTCTGTCTTTATTTTAGCTTGAAAGAAGCAACACTCGTAATGATTCACTGAAATCATTACTAATTAACAATTACTTTCTTAATCTCTGACCACGTACTATATTTATTCTTTCTATTGATTCTCTTATAAGCACGTATCCGAATATAAAGTGTTTTTTTGTTTTTTAATTTTTTATTTTTAATAACTATTTTCTTGGAATCTGTCTGTACAACCTTTGTCCAAATAGCACCCTTATTCTTCTTAGCTTTCTTTTTGGATGAATATATTTTTATTTGATAACCAGTTACCTTAGGTACTGCTTTTGATAATATTATTGTTAAGGACTTTGAGGATTTTTTCTTTTTCGCACTTTTAATTTTTGCTTTACTAATGGTTATATTTTCTTTTTTGTTGTTATTTGTTTTATGTCCTTGTGATAAATCAGACTTGTTATTACTATTATTAACATTTCCATTTGTTATTGCTCCAGTTGATTCCTTTTCTAGTTCCTTTGTTGGTTCCTTTTCTGGTTCCTTTTCTGGCTGATCATCTGTCTGATCTAAAGTTTTTACTACTATTATTTTGCATGTAGCTGTTATATTTCCATTTTCACTTGTAACTGTTATATCAGCTGTTCCTAACGAATGGGCTGTAATCTCACCACATTCATTTACAGTAGCCACTTCTTTGTTATTACTTGCAAAATAAATTCTTTTATTCTTTATATTATCCGGGCTTACTTTGGCAATCAACTTACTCGTTGTACCAAGCAAAACTTTTTCTGATGTTTTATCTAATTTTATAGATTGTGGTACTTTCTCCTCTTCTGATCCAATATAAGCTTTTTCATACACTGTTCTATAAGAATAACTTGTTTCATTCCCATTTGCATCTGTAAGATGATCATATGTTATTTGATAAACTCCTCCTATTTTAAAAACAATAGAATCATCGCTATAGGAAATAAGATCCCCACTTCTTTCATAATTATAAGCTTGATTTTCTAAAAGATTATTCGGATCAATCTTCCATTTCTTATTGCTATTGAGACATTCAATCGTTATTGTAGTATCAGCTGTCGGTTTTAACTTATTATAAAACTGACATGTCCACATTCCTGATGGCGAAAATCCACTTTCTGAAATAGTAATTCCTTTTGGTGGCCATGCAACAACATCTACATTAGAGCTCTGCGTTCCTGACAATTTATGACATGCTTGTTGCAACGTATTTCCTACTCCAATATATTTCCATTCAGGATTTAACAGATTATATCTATGGCCTCTATTATAATATTGTCCTGTCCCTTGACTATCATCTAATGCACTACTAATACTGTCTATGATACTCGTACTTATTATTCCACATGAGTATAAATTTTCTCCATTGCCACTTTGACATTTTGAATAATATTCATCGCTTAATCCCTCTACCTTTGGTGGATTATGAGGTGATGAATTTTTTATATTATTTTTTGCCAAATATACCGTGTACGTAGATTTGCACTGTGCATCCATAGACAATTGTTCTGAATATTCCAATGGATTTAGTCCAGCTCCCACACGAATTGCATTTAAATAATCAACTGCTCCTTTTGCAACTTCTTTACTTAACTTTCCACCTTCTATATTCTTAATTGAATCGTAAGAAGGTTTAATCTCATAATATGATTTCATAGAATTAACTGTGTTTACTGAGTTTGTATAATATTTTCTGGAATTTTCCAATAACTCTTTTTCTCTTTCTGTATATGCAACAGACTTCCAATCTGCCAATAATTCTTTATTTACAAACCCCTCCATAATCCAATAATCATCATTTTCTTCTCCTGTTGGATAATACATAAAGCCTATTGCATTTCCTTTTGGGCACTCGTAATTTCTAGCATTTTCCGCAAATTCCAATGGATTAGGGTAAAAATATTCCAGAAATGTGGCTTTTCTTCCAGTCATTAACTGATAACAAGAACTTTGATTTGTGCTCTTACAATAATCATATAGATCGCTATGATTATCTGCCAGCTGTGCACCTATATTAAACAATTTTTCATCAAAATATGTTGCAGTTTTATATCCATATAAATTTAAATAAATAATAAACATCAAAAACATCGCATTTAAGCGGTTTGTTGAATATTTTAATATATGTAAACTATCTCTAAATCACTGTATTTAGTAACAAATTAGTAACAGAATAATTCTATATTTTTACTGTCTTTACAATAAACTTTTTTTTGGCTTATTGTCAAATGTTTCTTTAAACTTTTTTGGTTTATTTTTGCAATAAAAAAGACCAGGGATTTCTCCCTGGTCAAATCATTATCCCGCGATTCCGTCTGCGATCGCTTTTGCAATCTTCTTGTATCCAAGTTTTTTGTAAAGATTGTAATCATCTCGATCATCAACGAAACATACCTCGATTAGGATTGCTTTATTGATCGTATGATTAAGATAATACAGATTTCCTGTTGTTTTAATTCCTCTGTTTGTAAATCCTAGCTTTTTCATGTTTGCTAAGATTCTGTTTCCAACAGTTTTCTTAATCCCTACACTCTGAGTGCACCAGATTTCTGTACCTGCAATTTTCTTGTCTCCTTTGTGATCGTTTCGACCCGAATTAAGATGAATCGAAACATCTAATGCTGCTTGTCTTTTGTTGCACTTAGTACAGATCTTTCTGAGAACGTCCGTCTGACTAGTTCCGTTGCTGACTGTACAATTATATGCCTTATGTCCTTTTTTCTTTAATAACCTTACGACTTCTTTACAGATTTTTCTGTCTTCTCTGCTCTCGTCTAATAAGTCGCTTGCTCCACACGCGATCTTGCCACTTGGATTATGACCACCATGAATATTATATACCATTATTCTTCCTCCTGATCTTTGTTTACTACTTTGTCTGCTACTTCTAAACCTTTTACCAGAACTGCTGGTACATTGAATCCTGCTTCTACAAAATTCTCTACAATAGATCTAATTTCATTGATCAGTAACGATGCCAATACAAACCATCCAAGCAATGTCGTAACTCCAAGATCTACTCCAATTACCTTTCCAATTTCTACAAATACCGCAGATGCTCCAAATGCAACCATGATCATAATCCAATAGCCCAATTTTTTTAAAACACCTTTCCAACCTGCTCCAGAATTTTCTTTGCCTGCCATACTTGCTTTCATCCACCCTGTTAACCAATCTGCAATGTTTAACGCAAGAAAAGCAACAAATAAAATCCAGTGTTCACCTAAAATGTAACTCAGTACGGCAACGATTGATCCTGTCACTGCATTATATGTGTCAATTACATTGTTTGTCATTTTCTTCATTTCCCTCACTTTCCTTTCTTTGTTAGAAAATTATTATTTTGTACACAAAAAAATAAGACCTTTGTTGGTCTTTCTCTGATTCTCATATTTGTTTGTCTCCTTTCTTGACTTTATTGTAAAAAATTGTTATAATTTCCAAGAAAGTTTCCCCTTAGAAACTTTTTTTCATACTTTTCAGTGTATAGCCCTATATACTGAATTTTTTCTTCAAAAAAGGACGCTCTTATGAACGTCCTTTTTTATTATATTACGCATCTCTTATGACTGCTTTTTGTTGCTGCTTCTGTTACATCTGCATACTCGAGCGTGGTTCCTATATCAGCATGCCCTAAAAATTTTTTGATTTCTTCTATCGGCATGCCATGGTCCCTCGCATCCGTTGCAGATGTGTGACGGATCAAATGTGGATGCACTCTCCTTTTTATTCCTGCTTTCTCTCCAAGCTGCCTAAAACGTTTTTCAATAGCTGCTTTCTTGAGTCGGCCATGTGGCTTTCTCTCTCCAATGAACAATGATGGATTATCATCATTTCTTGTTTTTAAGTAATTCCGTAGTGCCAGCTCCGCTTTCGCATTTAGAAACGAAGTTCTATGTTTGTCTCCTTTTCCAAATAAATGCACTTCTCTCTTCGTGAAATCAACATCGTCAATGTTCATCCTTTCGCACTCTGTCACACGGCAACCAGTGCTGTAGAAAAACTCCACCAATGCTTTATCTCTCACTGTTTCGCATGCATTTCTTAATTGTTCCATCTCAAGCGGAGTTAATGGCTTTTTCTTCTTGCGTTCGTATTTGATACGTTTAATATTTCTGCACGGATTTCTGTCTATGTACTCTTCATTGGTCGCCCATTCTAAAAACGCATTGATCGCTGATCTCCTGCTGTCCAATGTTCTATTGCTGAGTTTTCTTTGTTGCTGAACTTTATACAGATACACCCTAATATCATTTGTTGTGATCTTCTTAATATCTTTGTTCATCGCCAGGAAGAGGTCTTTCAAATACAAATCATATAAGCTTAATGTTTTCAGGCTCAATCCCTCAATTTTTCGAGTCACGAAGTAAACCTGATAGCACTCCGGAAGATATCCCTCATACAACGTCAATGATGTCTCACGTTTCTTGATCTCATAGTTATTAACAAAGATCGTCAATTGTTTAAACACAATTTTCAAAGAATCATCATCGATCTTGTCGCTTAGTGTGGTCATAAAGGTAGTTACAAACTGTTCTCTCATAAACATTCTCCTTTGCTCTACCCAAAGGAAAGAGTTTATGTTATAATGTGCTCGTACCTTTGGGTACCGTGTTTTGGAGCTGAACTTTTTGATTGGTAGTCGGGAGTTTAGCTCCTTCTTTATTTAGTTTCTAACTACATTTTACCATTTAATTGTTACAAAACTGCCTATTTTACTGTTCTTTTAGACACGTTTAATAGTTCTGTAACACCTGCATTGAATGTGTAATCTTTGACTCATTTCAGACAAAAACATCTGTCTTTGTTAGTTAACTCTAGGTATTTTTAGATATTAAAAAAGACGTTCTCTCGAACGCCTTTAAATTTAGATTCTATCTAAATGAAACACTTGACTTATTCACTTCTACACTATCTAAACCATATTCAGGATTATTTACTACATCTCTAATTAATTCTTCAAACCACACTTGTGCATAAGGACTAATATATATTTCATCTATTAATGTATCCACTGAAATGTTAATATTTTTTCCTACCTTACCATCATTTTCGTCATAACATAGTGCTCTGATCTCATTTTCATATTTGTATGCACGATATTTACATGCTTCTTTAACATGTTCCCAGACAAAATCTTCAGGATGATCATAAAAAGGAAGTTCTAAAGTTTTATTTCCGTCAACAAACGAATCCAAATATTTCACTTTATATATCTCAACTCTCGAATCATTAAGTGCTTTTCTCAAATGTCCAACTGTTGTTTTAATTGCTACACCTGTATCCGGATGAGTATATAATTTCCACATTGCATAATTTTCCCCACATTCAAAATTATTCCAACAATTAATGTAAGCTACTCTATTTAATATCTCATCTCTTTCTTTATAAAATTGCTTCTTTTTATCACTCCATAAATTATAAAATCCGTTTGGAACTTCACCCTCATATTTATCTTCAAATTTCTCAGCATTACAGAAAAACAATTCCTTTTTAATTAATATATTCATAAACTTACTGAAATCCATATATCTTATAATTTCAGCCTCATCATCAATACGATATTCTTTTTCTATATTTTCCATTATCTCTTCAGTGTATACATTTCTTGACATATAATTTTCTCCTAAACAATTATTTCTATTTACCATCATCTATATATTTCTTATCTTCAATAAGCATTCATATAATTGCACACCACCCCTTTCATCATTCTTAATTATAAAATCATCAATATTAATGCTGTTAACTATTGTAATCAGTAATCTCCTCTATATAAGTATCATACCCTACATGTGCGGCATATTCTATTTTTTTTCTTATTTTTTATAATTTTTCATGATTCTCTTTTATATTATTTAGAACTATTTCCATTGCTCTTGTATAATTTACATTTTTTTCTATTGATATCTTTTCTGCAGCAATCTTGCATATTGCAATTGCAAAGAGCGACATATCCAAACTGTCACCTCCGCCTATCACTCTTACTTTTTCTTTTGTTTCAAAACATATTACAGATTTCAACATATTCTTCTCCTTTTTCTTGAAATTCTTTTATTTTTGCGTATAATATAATCAAAAAAACAAAAAGGATGTGATTAAAATGAACAACGCACTCGATGATCTTTCCAAAGGTGTCGCAAAAGCTCTTGATACTGTTCCCGAGTTATATCACGATACTCTTCAACCAGCAGCACAAGAAACTGGCAAAGTTATTGCCCGAATACCTCGTGCTATTAACGCAGCATTCTCTGGGCTTGATAGATGGATTTTAAATAAAGAGTATAGCATCGAAGAAACTAAGAAACTTCTTGCTCAAAAACTTGATAATGTCGATCCCGAAAAAATTGTTGAACCAGAACCATATGTTGCTGTTCCTGCAATTCAAGCAATTTCCTATGCAATGAATAGTGATGAATTGCGTAATCTATATGCCAATCTTCTTGCCAAATCTATGATTAAAGATACAAAAGATACTGTTCATCCCTCTTTTGTTGAAATAATCAAGCAGATGTCTCCTATAGATGCACGTATATTTCAATTAATAATGAATGCTGGGTCTCGACCTCTTATTAATCTAAGAGTAAAAATGGAACATGGTGGTTCATATCCAATTCAATATCACTGCTCATGGATACAAGATTTTTCAATTAAACAATGTGCAACATCGCTTGATAGTTTATTGCGCTTAGGTTTAATTGAAATCCCATTCGACGGATATTACACCGACGAAAAAATATATAATCATGTAAAACAAAATCCTCTATTTAAAAAATTAGAACAATCCCATAAAAATTCTCTACCACCTGGAGAAACACTGGATTATGAAAAGTCTTACATAAAACTTCCTGATCTTTCTTTATTATTCTATGAAGTATGTGTCCTTAATCCTTAATAACTGCAAATCATTTAATTTGGTGCATGATATCATGCACCTTTTTCTGCTATTTTGAAATTATGCTGCTTAACTATAGCCTGCTTTAGTTAACCAAAAAGATTTTGTCTATTTTATAACTCTGAATTTTCAACCTTGTTAAGATGATTACTAACATCAGCAGTTAATACTAGATTTCCAGATATATAACAACTTGTCTGAGTTGCAGATACAGTGATGTCTTTTACTGTATTATCCCTGACAATGTTATCAATCAAATTTAAATTCGTTGTTTTTTGGCTAATATTAATTCCAGTTTTATTTCCTATAACCACATTGTCTTTGATTGTAACATTTTCAAATGATGTCTCAAGAATCCCCGGTTTTTCGTTTCCTAAGCAAATTCCATTTCCTGTATTATCTCTTATCAAATTATTTTGAATAACGATTGATTTATTTTGGTAATCGCTGAAAAATCCACCATTTGCATTTTCGTATGCCTCATTACCGTCGAATATAACGTGTTGTCCACCACGCACTCCAAAACCGTAATTTCTGCCATTTCTGCAAATATTATTTGCAATAATCACTCCTTTTGGATAGGTAGGTGTTCTGTGTGCTGCATCTCCGAATATATGTTGATCCTCAAGAAAGATTCCAAAATGTCCGCAGTTATCACAAATACAGTTTCTCACAATAAAATTTTCATTTTCCCATGCTCCCGTTCCAATTCCGACTCCTGCACCACCGGGGCTGTTATCTGCATGGATACGTCCAGACTCGTAACAATAAATAGAGTCGATTACAACATTGTCAAGAAAATCAATTCCAAGAGATGTAGCAGGAGTACCAATTAATCTTAAGTCACGCCATACACAGTTTTTAACATATTGATAAAAGAAAGCCTTGCCATCACTTGAATATGTATCTATCGTACACTCTTCGCCATTTATCGTAAAATTTCTATAAGTACATCCCTCGATCGGAGTTTTGTTTGTTGCACTGTTATAACCAAACATACAAACACCCTGTGAACTATGTCCTGTCATTTTAAACACTGAATCTGTTAATGATTCTCCAACGATAGACACATTACTTTTTGCTTTTATGCAGCATTTACAACCACCAGTCCCCTCGATATATTGTCCGTTTGATGTATCAAATTTATATGTACCTATTGGAACATAAATTGTTCCGCCACCATTTTGTGATAATTCATCAACCATCTGCTGAAATTTCAAAGAATTATCATCTGCATCCTGTGTGATTCCATAATCAAGCACATTGTGATACATTCCTAAAGCATCTCGCATCTTCAAAAAGTTTGCTTCAACATTTTTATTTAATGTTTCAACTGTCTCGAATCCATTCAACCAATCATTTAATGTTGGCTCCTCTTTTAACCATAAAATGGATAGTTTATCTTTGTTAGCCCATGTATCGTTATCTACACCAAACCATCCACAACTTTCTTTATGAACTTCGCAATAAATCGTCTGCGTGCCACTTAATTGACTTTTTTCAAAGTATTGATTCAACTCCGTACAATCAAATTTACGACATTCTGTCCATGGGTAGTTACTTGAGCTTGCTTTTTCTGGATAGAACCATAATTGTACCGTTTTATCTTTCGCAGTTCCAATGGCTCGAGAAACATCATAACCGTAGATACTCCAATTATTTATACCGGATTTATATGGTGCATTAACACTCCCAAACTGTCGTCCTTGTAATCTCGTTTGCATTATCATATAAATGTATGGTGTTCCAACTTCAAACGGAATCATATAGTTTCTGTTATTTGCTGACTCATTTTCTGCATTAGCATCCCCTGTTGGAGTGTAAAAATGAAATTCTTTTTTATCAATAAAATCAATCTTATCTCCCGTAACTGCTTTATCTGCAATTTTCGATGTTGTGATAGAACCATCAGTTACCGTTGCGTTTTTTAAAGATTCCTCTAGTTGACCAATTTGTCCTCTAACTGCTTCTCCCGCACTCTTATATACAGTACCATCAGCACCTGCTCTTACATCTTTTAATTCGGCTGAACTTATATCTGTCGCAATGTCTTCATATGCTATTGTTACAACTGCCATAAAAACATACTGCCCAACGACACTACTTGATCCCGAGTACACAGTTATAACATATTCATCGTTTGTTGACTCTACATTATAACTTGATGGGATGCCTTTACCATTTATTGCTACTCCATCTAATGCTTTAGCAATAACATTAGCATTTATAACTGTGGGTGATTTATCCTTTATGCTTTTCAGTGTTTCATTGTCTTTACTGCTAATTTTAAATGTAAGGTCGCTGGCGCTGTTGTTTCTAATAGTTGCCGAATGTACTGTTACTAGTTTTGTTGTATTTACAGTACCTGTTAGTATAGTATCAATTCTTCCATTCAATGTTTTATTATCATTTTTTAATTCGGTTTTAACTTTATCCATGTAAGTTTTATTACTGTTAATCTCTTCTTCTAAATTTTGATTTTGTGAACGGGCAATTTCATCTTTATACTGATATTCATTTCCTTCTGAATCTACAAATCCTTTTACTGTTTTCTTCATTTTTAACCTCCTATTTTCGAGACATTATAAGTATTTCATCTTCAACACTAAATTTCATCTCATCTACATCAATTTCTACCAATTCGCTATCCTTCACTGTGTGTCCTACTTCTGGAAATTGTTTTTCAAAAACGGGAAGTGCTGCCCATCTGGTATTGAATTTACGGTTATCTTTTTCCAAAAATATTGAAAACTCTGTTATTCCACGATAGCTGCAGGCATCGTTACCGATTACCCAATAAAAATTAATTTTTTCATCGTTGAAAACAATATTAGGTGGATCATATTCACCTTCCATATATCTTAATCTTCCTCGTTCAATATTTTTATATCTTATCTGTATTTCATACTCAGACAGATCTAACCCTTTATATCTCCGTGGCATTTCAAATTCTAATGTATTTACATCCTTATCACCTACCACTCCAAGCAATCTAGTGTCAGAAGGTATATTTATTGTCCTTAAATCATTATCAATCGTTATCATATTTCAGTTCTCCCTACATTTTATAGCTTTCATCTGGCAGAAAATTTGACGTGCTATAGGATAATGAAGTTGTCTTCCCAGAAGATATATTTACACTTGTAGCTCCATTTATTGCGATTGATATTCCATTTTCATCGCTAATTTCGTTATCCGGATAAAAACCTTCCGGCAATTTTAGCTCGAAGCCTGATAGGTCATTTTTAGCGGTCACCCTGATATTACAAATGTTCATTTGGCGAAATATTGACATTGTACAGTTCTTATCTGTAAAAACCCATTTATACATTTGCTTTTCTTCTGAGATTTTTCCTTTTATCATATTCCAGACTTCTTTTAAAGCTTCTTCTCCCATTAATGCCATATCATATTTCTCCTTTACATTACACGCATATACTTCTGACGTCATCCGCAGACATCTCTTGAACCCTGCTTCCAATAACCGTCGTAATAATCTGTGTGATATTTTGTCTCGTCTGGTCTGAAATTCCATTACTCTTGATTAAGTACTTACCCAGAGTCAATTTCTTTGTTTTGTCTACTACAGAGGTTTCTATCTTTAAAACTCTTGATGATAAAAATAATGCAGCACTTTCATCCACCATATTAATCGTGTCTCCAAGTGATATGCTTTTGGTCGTATTTGATATATCACATTCATAATTTGTTGCGATATCGCAAATTGCTTTTAATTCTTTCAACGTTCCTTCGAACAATGTCTTCTGATCAACTGTATCGAGATTGTATATTTTCGTTATATGCCTTTTTGTCCCATCGATACACCTTCCCCATTTTTCAAGAGCGTTTCTGGATTGTAAACAGTATCCTTTATCTGGTATTCCGTCCCCGTTTCTATCATCAAATTCTTGTTGTACAATGACAAAATCGCCATCATCATATGCATACCCTTCTAACGTTATTGCTACTCCGGACGTATCTGCAGCACCATATGCGTATAACGATGTTGCCAAATTCTGTATTGATTTTGAAACAGTTATTTTGTCAAAATCGATATATTTTCTCAGTATTACACCCTTGCTTTCACCTCTTTTTTTGTATATATCAATGTATTTGTGAGATACCGTTTTTTCATCGCTGCTCAAATCGAAGCGATAATCAATTTCGATAGCAAATAAATCAGCAATGTCTTTTAACCTTTCTGATCTTGTCTGCTCTGAAAATTCACAAAGTTTCTGGGTACTATCACTCCGATTGATTCCTATCTCATATCCACTTCCTATAATTGTATTTGATATTGCTTGCGTTGCTGTCCAGGACTTGGCTTCTTCTGTTTTTAATGCAACTTCATTTAATAATTCCATTCCAACATCTTCGCAATAGATATGCCAAGTCATAGAGTCGTCATCTTTCTCAGAATCTATGATCTGGAACATTATATCCTCATCATTTTCTGTCTTCCGCAAAATATAGTTCCCTGGTGTTGTGCAAATCTCAATATTCCTCTGGTCCGATGCCGTATATGATACATCGCATTCAAAAGATGTTGCCATTGTTTCAATATCTTCTATTTTTTTATCATTTGATATAACACTTCCTTTCGGCAGCTTAGTTGAGGTTTTCCCTATAATATTTAATTCACGATCTGCAAAATACAATATCATAACCACACCTCCCTCACTAATAATTGGGCTTCTGGAATCCCGCTCCAATCTGACGTCAATACTCCGATCGTATTCTCTCCAGGGGATAAATAAAAACTCTCCCATGTATTCCCTAGTGCTCCAAGTGTTTCTGATTCCCTATTATTCACAAAAATTTTTGCGTCTTCACATTGTGCCGTAATAATATCTCCAGTTTGAAATGTATTTCCAGACCCTTGTTGTTCTGATACGTTTCCGATCTGTATGATTGTTTGCGCATCATTTTTATATGCTGCAACATATCCAGCATTACTTTTCATTTTCCATTGTATTTTGGGGAAACACTCTTGTGTCCCTTCATAATAGATCTCTGTTTTTTTAGATAAACTATATGCTTTTTCCTTTATCGAATATTTGAATGGGTCAGCACATGTAAATTCTAATTCTCCAGTAATACATAATCTTCCAGGATCTACATCTCCAATCGAAGTAAGTGTTCCAGTGAAATATTTATCTGGTTCATCTGCAAATACAATCCTTGCAGAATCCACATTTAAAATCTGAGCCATCTTATTATAGGCCAGACGGAAATCAAAAGCGGTAGGACTCATCAGCTGATATCCTACCGTAATCACTCTTTCTGTGAATCGTCTTCTCTTAACCTCTTTACCGTGTCTTCTGGTTCGGTCAAAAAATTCTAATTCAGGAGCAAGAGATTCCCTTCCACTAACATATAGTGTCCTATACCCCAGAATCTCATTTTCAAGAAATTTTCCATTGAAATTCATTGCTTCAGAAGGCAATGCAATCTCATCTTGTGAATCATAGATATCTATAAATTTGTATTGCATATGCGCCTCCTGTTACAATCTTCCTAATTTTCTGTTCTGTCTTGTCTGCCGTTTGCTTAGCTCTGCTTCTGTGTATGGAGCTGTTACTCTTGCAACCTCTTTGCCATCGAGATCAACTGGAACAACAATCGTATACTCTGCTTGTGCATAGTAGTCATAATCACTACTAAGACTACCGCCAACATCTCCTGCAATCGCAAGATTATCAAAGTTTGGAATTGTTATAATATTGTTCATCGTTTTATCCAGTGTATTACCCATAGAAGAAATTCCCTTGACAAATCCTTTTACAACAAAAACACCTAGGGCTTTCATGACACGTGATGGTGAGTGGATTTTTAGTTTTCCTTTCACTGCCCTTGTGAGGATATTAGCCAAATCTTTTGCCGCCTTATTTAAGGCTTTCTTGTTAGATTTAGATGTTAGCCCCTTCACAAAACCTGCAGTTGCTTCTTTTGCAATTGTATTCATTTTTGTTTTCAGCTTATTCAATTCGCTCGTAACTGCGCTATTATAATCTTTATCAATCTGATCAATATAAGGCTTATAATATGCTTCTGCACTAGAATTAGCTGTATTCATAAAAGCTGTATAATCTTTTCCGTATTGTGTTAACCACGCATCACTTTTCTTTAACAGTTCTGTTGTATATTTCAGACCCTGTGCAGTATCAAGATTCTGGATATCTTTCATGAGATCATACGGAAGCACCTTTTTAAGTCTCTCCATATTTTTTGCAAGCTGTTCGACCTGCTTTTTCTGTGCTTTAAAATCCACAATAGAAATAAACCCATAACTATCTGAGCTAAAAAGATCTCCATAATCAACCAATTTACTCTTATAGCTATCCCGATCTGCGACAATCGCATCGTATTTCTCTTGATATTTCTTCCCAAGAGCTGTTAACGCCTTATCTGCCGCATTGATTGCTTTTTGTCCTTGGTTCTTTATAGTTTTGCTCATGTCAGATTTTAGAATCTTTCCAACCTTCGTATAGGCCTTTTTAAGTTTTGGATTCTGTTTTTTTGCTTTTTTGATGCCAGTGTCTATTGTCTTGTTCAATGATTTTGTAACACTGGATACTTTACTATTCATAGACGATTTATATTTATCGACTGCACTGCTTGCAGCATCTTCGTATTTTCGTGTCTTTGTAGCTTTCCTCATTGTATCAATAGCTGTTTTTGCCAAAGTCTTACCTGCAGATTTCACATTGTTTATTCCGCTTCTGATCCCAATTGCAAGACCTGCTGCAATGTATCGACCGTCTTTCTTTGTAAGTTTTGATGGTGAATGAATCTGAGCTTTTGCCCTAATTGCCTTTTCTGCTGCTGATACCATTCTGGATGCTGCAGCTTCGATCTGTCCAAGGCATGACCTCATTCCCTGCGCAAAACCTTGACTGATATAAGCACCTGCACTATATGCTCCAGATCGTCCTGAACGTAATCTTGAATTTGTGCTAGATACAGCTTTTGAGGCAATGGCTGGTCCTTTGCTTAATCCACTTTGCATGGAAGAGGTGAATCCGCTTCCCATCTTCTTTCCGGATGATTTTGCAGCATTGGCCGTACTAGACATTGATTTTTTGATTCCAGATAGCGCTGATGTTGCTTTCACTCCCATGGATCCAAAGCTTGAATTTACAGATGTTGATGCTGCTGATAGAGTCTTCATGCCGTTTGCAGTCTGTTGTATGTCGGAGCCTTTACGAGAGATTTTTCCAATCCCGATTGCTACTGCCCCAAGGCTTTTTGCAATAGATCCTATCGATAATCCGGAAATCATCTTGATTCCTTCGGCTACACTCTTAAATCCAGTTCCTGCATTCTTCGCAGATTCTCCAACAGACTTGATCACGCCCGAAATTCCATCAAGTACACTTCGAAGCCCTCCGCTGATTGCGCCAATGACAGTTTTGATAACATTTCCAAATGCAGTAAATCCCGTACTTGTTACTGTAAGCGATGTTCCAAGTATTAAAAGCCCGGCTCCTGCTGTCGTAGCTCCTACTCCTACTGCTAAAAGACCGGCTCCAAGTACAACGCAACCAGCTCCTGCTACCAATGATCCAGCCCCAAAGACAACCATACTTACTCCAAGTGCAGCGATTGCTACCGCTCCTGATGTTCCGTATTGAACAACTGTTGGCAATACTCCTGCAACAACTGATAGCGATGCAGCTGCTAATAATGCTCCTGCTCCAACAAGGACAATTGCTGCTCCAAAAGCTATAAATCCAACTGCCCCTGCTGTCATCGCTGGTCCAACCGCTCCTGCGATTGCCATTAATGCTCCAACTGCTACAACCATTCCTGCCATGCAAGCAATCGCTGGTGTTCCTGCATTAGCAAGTGCGATACTTGCTGCTGACATGATTGCTAGGCCTGCTGCAACCATTAATATTCCTGCTCCTAAAGCGAGTAAAGCTACTGCTCCAGCTTGTGCTCTTGCTGGTGTTTGAGAAAATATCTTCATTGCAGCCATTCCGCCAATTACAAGTGCAGCCAATGCACCAGTCATCCCAAGCATTATCCCTATTGCCAATCCGCCGGAATTAGCTAGTGCAATACTTGCTTGTGCCATAATCCCAAATCCAGTTGCAACCATTAAAACTCCTACGCCTAACATCATTGTACTTTTTGCCATCGTTAAAACTGACTTATTGCTTACTTTAGCCGAATTTCCTGTGGCCACCTCGCCTGCTGCTACCCCAAAAAGCTTTGCTGCAAGTCCTGTAATTCCTTTTCCAGCTAACGATAAAATTGATTTCGTAAAGCTTCCTATCCCAGGTGCAAGAGTTTTTACAATTTTAAATGCTTTAAACCCAATTAATATCTTTGGCAACGTTGTTATAAGACTTGCAATCGCTCCAGAATGTTTTTCCGCAAAACCAGCTAGAGCTTTTAATCCCCCTGAGATGCTATCAACTACACTTTTAAAACCAGACACAGATTTGTCGGATCCAAAAGAGCCGTTTAGCTTTCCCGTACTTTTTCCAATAGCACTTACTGCAGAACCGAATGCTTGTCCCACTTCTTTTGCATCTGTTTTAAAAACATCCCAGTATTTCCCTGCTTTTGATGCGAATCCTCCTATCTTTGTTGCTATTTTATCACCATCTACTTTATCGAGAAGGTTTGTGATGTTGCTAACTCCTTTAATCGCAATGCTGGATACTTTATCAAACGCTGGCTGTAACTTATTAGATGCTGTTTCAGTCAAGCCATCCATTGCCTGTCCTACAGTCTTATATTCTGTTGCCAATTTGGTAAACTGTTTGTTTGTTCCAGTTTTTGCCACAGCATCAAAGAAATCTTCTGTTTTTATTTTTCCATCTTGAACATCTTTAATTAACTGTTGCGTAGATTTTCCCATTGTTTTTGCAACTGCTGCAATACCTGCAGGTGTCTGTTCGACCATCAATTTGAAATCCTGCCATTGTACCTTAGGCTTTGCTGCCATCTGAGTTGCTTGCTGGGATAAAGTTTTCATTGCTTGTTGTGGATTTTCTGCAGCTGCTGCTAATCCGCCAAAACCCTTTACAAGTTTTGTTGTGCTTTTTGTACCAACTGCATCTAACTGTGCATAAGTAGATGCCATATCAGAGGAACTGTAGATTGTTTGTTCTGCAAACTTTTGAAGCTCTTTTTTAGTGCTGACAATCTCTTTTCGTGAATGATTATTCATTTCCATATTGCCTTCAAACGTTTTCCATGCAGCACTTGATTCATTTAAACCGCTAACAATTTCAGAAAGTCCAGAGGTAACTACAGATACGGCTTTATTTCCAATCGCCATCATTGCCCCGAAGCCGATTCCTTTTTTTAAAACAGCACCTAAGGATTGTGTCGATTTTTGAGCTGCTTTCATTCCGGCTTCAAAACCAGCATCTCTTGCCGTCAATATTGCTTCAACACTATATGTTTCTGCCATCAGCTCTCCCTCCTTCTCAACAATCTCTTCATCTTTTCAAATCTGTCTGGTTTATTCTTCTGCTTTGCTTGTTCAATCGCATTTTCATAGTCATAGAACTTTTTAAATGTCGGATAGACAGGCCTTTGTTTGTTTTTTCCTGCTTTCTTTTTTGCTCGTACAGCAAAATTAAGAAATGCCTGCAGATGGTTTCGATAGTCTTTATCTACTTCTTTTAATCTTGCCGCTTCAGCCATGATCTCATATTGCGCGATCGTCAGCTGATCCACCTGATCAAATGATGTAAAACCAAAATACCGGAAGCAGTCAATTGCTATCTCCCGGTACTGTTCTTCGAAATCTTTTATTTCTTCTGTTTCTGTTCCTTGATCGCATCTTGAATCTCCTGTGTCGTTTTCTTGGTAACATTTGCACTCTCTAAGAAACCCAATACTGACTTAAACAGTTCATCAAGATCTGTTGTTTCATCTTCAATAAACTTATCTAATTCTTTCTTTTCCAATCTAGGTGAAAATCCTTTATTAGCAATCAAAAGAACATCCTCTAATGCTTCAATATCTCCCTCGATCACTTCTGCAATCTTATATCGCATTCCAATCTCTTTTGTTTTCCCTTTAATGTCTTCTACTGGAACAGAGAGAGTTTTATTTAGCGCTCTCATAAATCCCATGCCAAAATTAAACTCGTAAGTTGACTGATTAATCTGTAATTCGTACATGTTATATCCTCCTAAGCTCCTGTTTTTGGTGTGTCTACGAATGCATATGCCTGTTCCTGCTGCTGTGTTGTTACAGTTACGTCTCCGTCTGCACCTGTTCCGTTAATACCAAACGTTAAGGAAACTTCTACAAACTCATCTGCATTAGCTGTGTATTCAATCTCTGTTAAATATCCCTGAAAATACGTTCCTTTGAACTTGTTATTTCCTGCTTCCGCTGGCTCTGCTAAATTTGCTTCCCAGATTTCGATCAACGCGTCGTCATCCAGTGCCTTCTCTAATTTATTAATTAGCTCATCGCCTTTCTTCAAAATCGATGTCGCTGTGATTTCCACTTCTGCAGCACCAGGTGTTCTGATAGAACCATCCTTTGTCGCAGTAGAATCAGCATCTTTCGACTTAGTACGGCCATTCTCTGTTGTGAATGCCAATGCTGTACCACTCTGTGTTGGTGCTTCTGATAAAATTCGGTACAGATAAACAATCTTTTTACCTTGTACCGCTTCATTTCCAAAAAGCTGTAAATCTAACATTGCTACCTCCTAATTAAATGTAAATTCTAATTCTAAAACCCCATGCATTAGGGGTTCTTTTGTTGTTGCGTCTGAGAGGACTCTTTGATTCACTCTTACAAGACCCCAACCAAAATTCTTTGTTTCTCCGATCTTGTAGCAGATATCTTTGATTTCTAGCAATATCTTCGATAGTGTTCCTCTCTGTCTTGGATTGTTATGCCAGACATGGATTACCTGACTAACTGCACCAAAGACTGTTGTTTTATTTGCCTGATCATCCTGTGTGCTGTCAGCAAGATAAATAAAAGGATACGGGGTTCCATCTGGCGGTAAGAATGTATCATACACACCAATTCCCGTATCCTCATATTTTTCTTTTAATTTTAACAGCAGCGCAGTAAATAGTTCCTGCTGTGGATCCATATTATTTCATTACCTTTTCTAAATCCTTTTTAAAAATCTGCTTCTGCTCACCTAGCGCCGGGCGCACATACGGTTGCGATTCCATAAAACGTGTTCCATATTCAACATATTCTGCATATTCTGTTGTCGGCGCTACAACCGCAGTTAAACCGCCATCTTTGATATTAAGGCCAATGCTTCTCTTTAATGCCCCAGTATCTACAGGAGTATATCTCTGTGCTTTTTTCTGCAGATCAGCCCCGTTCTTTTTGACTACTGTCTTTACTACGTTAAGATCCATGTTTTTTCTGAGCTTTGCATTTAACTGATCTAACCCATTTACCTTGATACCACTCATCACTGCACCTCCGATACAATAAATGTTTGCTTGGTCCTAAGTTTCCTTGAGTGATCAACTTTATAGATTTTGTTTCCAATTCTAACCTGATTAAACGGATGATCATAATGATTCTGTAGCTGAACCGTCAAACTTCCCTGTTTGATTGTTCCATAGATAAGCTGCATCATTTGCGTTGATGTATCCATGACTGCTGCCTGCTTAGCATCTTCACGTATAGAATCTTCTTTATAATCTCCTGTTTCCGGATCATACTCTCCTTGCGTCAGTTTCTGGAAATAAACCGTCGTATCATATCTCATAGAAACCTCAACTTTCCTCGTTTTGCATCTTTTTGCGTTTCTAAATATGCCCGAATCTCATCCATAAACGGAGCAAAATCATTTGCGGACGCATATGACTGTGTTTCTCCTTCAACATTATGACTTGCCAGTCCTTCGGATCCAATGCGATTAAAACGAATGATCGCTACTTCGATAATGATGTGTTCCATCTCATCTGGTGGATCTGCGCCGCCAAGAAGCAATCGAAGCCTCGATTCTACAGAATCTAAGATCAGCATCAGTTTTTCGTCCTGTGTGGAATCCTCAAAACAAAGCATTATCTTAAGCTTTTCCAGCATTCGCTTTCTCCTTTACTTCCGCGATTAAAGGAACTCCCTGAGCGTTTCCGCTGCTAAGAAGTTCCTCGATTCTAGTTTTATTTGGCACTGGATCTAATCCCTGTCTTGGATATGTATCCCCAACGTCATAGTGATGATACACTTTGCCGCCTTTAATATCTTTATAATCCTGTAGATCATGAAATGCTTTTACTACCTCATAAGCCATATCAGCACCTCACTATTCTTTCGCAGCGGACACTACATCCCCTGATCTTACTGCTTTATAGTTACGATCACACTCAACAATTGTCACATGACTGCCTTTTGCTGCTGTGATTTCTGATACTCCATCCCATTTAGACCAGTTCTTTACATCCATGCCGTAAGTTACTGTTGTTGCCGCAGATGCATTTATTTTATATTTAAATGCATTTTTCATAGACATGAGCTGTTCATCCATTGTGATCGCTGTATCACCAGCATTTGTACCTTCTACTGCTGTAAGATGTAACTCTCCAAGAGTCTGTGTATCTCGGCTTCCAACACTTGTATAGGCGATTGCATCTAGATATTCGCAGAAAAGGCGTAAGCCCATGATTGCGAACATATCTGAAATCGCTCTTTCGTATGTTCCCTGTGCGTGAAATCCAATAAATCCTGTTGTTGGATCTGTTGTGTAAGATAATCCAGCTTTTACAAATTCACTGTCTCCTGGATCGACGTAATAAGCTACGATGTTGTTTAATGGAGTTGCAATTACAACACCTTCTGGAATCTCAGAGCTGATAAATACTACATCAGCACCTAAGAAATTCTTCATGTACTCAAATCCAAATGCTGTCTGCAGTGTAATATCTGCTGCACCTAGGTATTTGTACACATCAAGTGTATTAACCCATACAGCCACACCCGTTGCGGTTCTTTTCATCTTCTTGAATTTGTCCTTAACTTTTCCGATAGACATTGCAATCGCCATCTGCCATGTCGTTTCTGATCCTGTTAATGATCCAGCTTTTAACTGCTTGTAGAATTTATCACTAACCTTATTTTGAAGATCTGATTTAAATTCTTCGTCTGTATCATTGACAGCAACATCATATCCTTTTTCTGCAATTGCTTCCAAGGATACGCCTTTTCGATACTTTTCAATCTTAATCGTATCGAATACCTTTTCTGTTACTTTGTACTGAGAATATGGGATTTCTTCTCCCTCTCCAATATCTCCTGATTTCAGTTCTCCTGCTACTTCTTTTGTTTTTAAGGCACTTCCATTCTCTTTTCTGATCATCCTTGCGATACCAAGTACATCTAATAATGCCTGAATATTCTTTCCGAAAGATGTTACAAAGTCAATTTCCCTTGCCTTTACTTCTAAGTTTCCCTGTCCAGTCATTCCATCTGGTGCTGCAAATAACTGCAGGTCTAATTTATATTTTCCCATTTCTTCTCCTTTCTTTACTGGAACAGATTGATATTTTCTCGGATCATCTTCTGACGTTCAATCGGATCTTTAATATCCATAATCTGTTCTTTTGTGATCGTGTTTCCACCGCCTGTTCCTGCTTTTGGTGGTTTTCCTTTGATCGCTTCTTTAACTGCTGCCTGCACAGCTTCTTTGTACATTTTTGCAAATGATTCAACTGCTGTCTTAGTTCCGTCTGCATCGTCTGCTACCAAATTACCAAGAAGCTCATCTGGAATATTGATGTCTTCGTCCGCTAACATCTTTCGTGCTGTTTTCGCAAGTTCTGTTCTGGCATTCATCTTTTTCAGTTCTTCCAGTTCTTTTTCTGCTTTCTTCGCACGATATTCCGCTTTTTCTTCTTTGGTCATTTTAGCAAGCTTTTCTGCTTCAGTCAGCTTATCGTCAGTCAGTGCCTTCCATTTTTCCTCTGAGTTGGTCACTGCTGTTTTGATTGCTTTGTTTACTCTGCGGTCAAATTCTGCCTGATTTCCTTCTTGCGCTAAGAAGTCATCAAACGACATTGGTTCATTATTTCCACCTTCTGCTCCGGATCCATCGCCATTCCCGTCTCCGGTCCCACCGTCATCTCCTTCTGTGAACAGTTGTAAAAATAACTTGCGTTTCTCCATGTTTGCTCCTTTCGCCCTGATCCGTCTCTTCCAGATCATTGCTAACAAAAACTTAGTTTAACGACTTTTCGGTCATAATAGTTACACAATCCGAACATAATTCGGATAAGCATCTGCAATGCTGCAAATACCAATAAAAAAGGAATCTATCAAAGTTTTCGATTTCTCTGATAAATTCCTGTATTTGATAAAAGCCTGTCCAGCTTTTAAATCGTATTCTATTTTGTCGTCGGTTAGATCATGAATCGACTTTACTAGGTTCTGCAATAACATCGACACCGATGCACATATAATGTCTCTGCCATACTCTGCATAATTTGCATGACCTACTACTGCGATTTCATGATCACGTATTTTTATTTCTATCATTTTTGTTTTTAGCTCTCTTTCGAAGTCTTTTAATTATTTTGTCTAAATCTTGTTCGGCTTGTCCCAACTCTTCTTCCGATAAATTAGCGTCTCCTATAACTCGAAACTTTGGAATGTCGTCCTTGATCATTCTTTGTTTTTCTTCTTCTGTTAATCCTTTATAAATATCTTCATACGCCATAGCTACACCTCTCGTAAAAGAATATACCAGACTCCATCTACTTTCTTTTTGCTTAAAACCTTGAACCCTGATTTTCGCAAATAAAATAAGCACTACCCATCATCATTAGCAGTAGTGCCTATTCTTCCCATTCTTTAAGTTGATTGCTTTCTTCCTTTAATTTTTGAAGTTCCTTTTCTCTTTCTTCAGGAGCCATATCTCTGTGAATAATTACATCCTTCTTTTCTATGTCAATTCTCTCCATACAATTCCGAACTCCTTTCCAAACTCAGATAATGTTTTTATCTGAGCTTTCTCTATATCGTAATTGTATGGCGCAGATACATATTTGTCAACGTTTTGATTGAAATATGCACTTCTAAACGGCTTATTTCCTGTTTTATATAAAAATACTCTGCCGTCGTGCGTAGCGACAATACCAAATTCATAACCTCTTGCACCTGCAGACACAAAATCACTTCCTGTTGGTAGAATATTTGTAGGATGATTATGTATACCTATAATTCCATCCACATTTGCATATTGTTTAATTTTCTTTATCTCTTCTAAAGATAATTCTACTCCAAGCTCATTTGCTCCCTTTGTCTTTGAAAATAACCTTTTGCCAGTCTTAGCACTAATTATGTATAAATCTTCGCCATCTGTTCCATTTCTATGAGTTAGTATTGCTCTTGAATACTTTCTCACAGAGTTATTAACAGCACTATTTTTTGTTATTTTATTGAATTTTCTTCCATAATGATCCGATTTTATTTCGTCTAACAAAACATGATTGCTTCCTTTACGTAAGCATTCAATATTTGCGCTTTCCGTTACATTTAATTGTTTCCATGTGTCAAAATCAAGTCCATGCTCCGAATACGTATCTAGCCATTTCTCATAATCATTACCATCCATATGAGCCGCTGTACTACAATGACAATACGGATGCATTGGCGGGGCATTTTCTCCGGGCATCATATCCTCGACTTTAAATACCTTTCCATCCAATGATCTGCATTGACTGCATGCATCCGCTTTCTCACATGCTATGTATTCATACTCTTCAAAGCCATTCTGTATAAACGACTGTTTCTGGGCTTCTGTCTGAACTCTTGCAAGTTCTGTAACCATCAGCCTCATTGCGTTGCTTTCACTGACTCCAAATCGTTTTTCTAAATGTCTTGCCAGTACACTGGGATGCTTTCCTTGGATCAATCCTTCTTGAAGAAGTTTATCAATCTCTGATTTTAGCATTGACTGATGAGCCCAGATACGTTCGGACCAAGTTGCATTTTTGTAAGACGCATTTACGATCACTTCTGCTTTTTCGCCATTGTTCTGAATTGTCTTTCCAAGAATACCTGCTTGTTTTCGCATTTCTTCCTCTGTCCGCTGCGTAAATGCGTCTCCAAAAATCTTCTCGAGTTCATCATAGCTACCAACTAAATGCATTCCAATATTAGCTTTCAACAGCTCTAATCGATTGATCTTCATCGCTGCATTATAATACCGCATTTCATCATTTGCTTTCTTTGAGAGATCTTTGTTCTTTACATAGCGTTTTGCTTTCTTAGCATAGGCTTCAATATCAATCTCTGAAATTCGTTTCTTAGCTTCTGCCATCGTGATTCCTTCTGATTTCGCATATTTTACATAGAATCCATTGATCTCCTTTTCTATATTTTCAAGCATATCCGCATAAATATCATCTAATTTCTTTTGATACTCAGCTTCATTTTTGATATTCAATTTTCTCTGACGTTCTTCTCGCTCTCTCCAGTAATTTTTACTGCTCATCTGTCTTGTCTCCAAACATCTGCTGCATTACTACCTCTCTCGGCTTCTCCTCTTCTTTGTCTATACGTTCAATCTCTGTCTTCGGATTATCCACAACACTTAAGACTCCGAGCTGTGTTTCTTGTGACACAACGCCAGAAAGATTTTGTGCGATCTGACTTTCTTCTAATAGGTTTGCTGGAACATTTGGTGTGAATTTATAATGCAACTTCACCCAATCATCTTTTTTCATAGCATTTCCAGGATTGCTAAAGATCAGCTTATATCTTCGATTCATTCCAGAGGTAAACTTTCGTTCTTTGGTTTTTCTAAGGTTACTCATTCCCTGCAATTTATATGCCATTGCAATACCCGAACTTGTTCCAAAATTTTCATCTGAAATATTGGCTACCATGGCAATTAAAAATATCAGATTTTGTAATCGATCAAGTAAGTTTTCCTGCGTCGTGTCTCCGTTTGGTTTCTGTAAGAAATCAACGATTACACTTTCGCCATCTCCATCAAAGTTGATCACACGGTCTGATCTAATATGTTTCAATTCATCCTCATCTAGCAAAGTCCCTATAATTTTCAAATATGCATCTGCAAAATAATCTACATCATTGGCTTTTTCACTGATTGCTTTGTTGAATGCATTGATTATGGACATCACCGGTTCGAATATTCCTTGGCACTCTTTATTTTCACGATATTCCGTAGCTGGAACCCCATTAAAGTAATGTAATTGTTCTTGTTCATTCCAAACAATCTTTCCTTTTATAGTAAACCATCGAACTTTTTCTTGGTCCGATACACTTCCATGCAAGACATTATCCTCGTCCCTATATAGCCGAACAAAATAGCGTTCACGTTTAAGTACCGAATCATCATAGATCATAAACGCTTCTGTTGGATCTAAATATATAATTCCGACGTTTCCATCTTCATCGTTATAATACATTTCGTACCCTTTTCCATAAATAGAGCAAATCTTAGACAATTCTGCATTGTTGTCATCCTGATCATTATACTGATCAAGGAATTCTATGTATTTTTCAATCGTTTCCTCTCCACCATCTACTATGATTTTGATTGGATTTCCAATGAAATACCCGTTCATTGTGTCTACAATGTATTTTGCAAAGTTTACAGCAATACGATTATCGGGTTTCCACTCTGGTTTCGGTTTTTTGTGAAAGATTGGGAAATCTGTTTCGTATGCATCTTGTAATTGTTTATACCGAAACATGCTTTCTGCAGCATGCCTTGCGATAAACCGACTCAACTTCGCATCTGTTAGTTCTTCGTCTGGCGATATCCTATAAATTTCTTTACGCATCATATTCCTCCTTTCACTTTTGTGTTTAGTCTTGGTTTCTGTTTTCGTTCTTCTTCGATTGAATAACGTAACATGGCCATTGCATCATCAAAAAATGGAACTGGCTCATCTAGATAAGTATTGGTTCTCTCATCCTTCTTCCACTTCCATTGCTGTATTTCTTTAATTGTATTTACACACGTTGGATAGATATGTATCCTATGTTGTTTCAAATAGTCAATCTGTGCACTGACACTGTTCGGCTCTTTTTTTACTCCTTTTGCTCTGTATCCTGCTTTCTTCCACATCTTGATACGATCTGGTTCCGCAGAATCACACCACATACGAAGCTTCTTATTGAATCTCCCTGCTGCCTTTTTGATAATTTCTTCTGTGTCCATTTCGTAGACATAAAGTTCCTGACATAAGTACAGATCGCCATCTTTGAATCCAACCTCCCCAATACAGTTTGCATGGTTAAATCCAAAGTCCTGTGCATTTACCATATAATCAAAGCGTTCTGGTGTACGATCAAATTCTTCTATGACATAATTTTTAAGGATCAAACCTGCAACTTCTCCCCACTCTCCAAGGCCATAAACTCTGTATCCTTCTGGGTCTACCTCTTTACGTCTTAGCATTCGTCTGTGATAGGCTTCATCGATGAATCGGTTCTTTTCGTAAGTTGACTGGTGTGTGAGTACATCAGGATCAGCACGATCAAAGAACACTTTCTTGATCCAGTGGTGTGCTGATACAGGGTTAAATGTCATTCTAATCTGATAGAACTGTCCTTCTGGCAATTCTCCTCTCAATCGGTCGTCAATGATTTCAAAATCCGACTGTGTGATCTCTGTTGCTTCTTCTATCCAAACATCGGTAAGTTTCCCTCGCTTGAATGTGATTGATTTCAGTTTTTCTCTCTGTCTTTCATCATTCACTCCTCTAAATATAATCTGATTGTGATTACTCTTGCACTCTATGATCATATTAGATGTATTGATATACCAGTATCGCTTATACCGTTCTCCAAACATCCGAAAAATAGCACCCTGCAATTCTGCAAAAGTGCTATCTCTATTCGTTACATCTGCTTTTCGGACACATAAAAGGTTTCGCCCAGAATCATTCATAAGCCTTAGGATATAGTGCTGTGCTGTATCCATACTCTTTCCAGATCCAGCAGAACCCTTCATGACGATGTATCGTTTTTTACTACGATCAACTTCTTTAAAACAAGGATTTGCCTGTACTTTTATGTTCATCCAGTATCATCCTCACCATAGTCGATTGTAATGTTTAGATTCATATCAACATCTGTTTCAACTTTATCAGTAAAGAGTGCGTATCTTTTACCGAGAAGCTCCGCAGCTTTCAAGCGTTCTTTCTCCGATGGACCTTTTTCTATTGTTCTGGCTTCACTGCATCCATCTCCGATTCCTTCCACAACGATCTCCTCCGCATTACTCTTCCCACGCATTACTGCAGTTAGGTATTCAATCACTTCCTGGGCGTCCGCTGTTTTCTCATTATGGATCGCTTCCATTTGGTCCGCTACATACTTTTTTACCTCTTCAATCTTTAATAATCTACTTGCGGCAGCAGCCGCTACGTCTCCATCTTTTACTCTTGGATATGCAACTCTGTAAGCCCGAGATGCATTCAGATCTATCAGGTATTCATCAGCAAATAGCTTTCTTTTTTCTGTTAATGCCATCTAGGCTCACTCCTTTCTCTAAAATGGACCTCCAGGGACTCGAACCCTGGACCGATCGGTTATGAGCCGATTGCTCTGACCTGCTGAGCTAGAGGTCCTTAAATTTATGCACGAAAAAAGCACCCGAAGGTGCCTTAATTCAATATTTTATTTCATTTTATCACTTTCTTCATTGATCGCATCCATCCCGCTTACTGCATTATAAACGCAAAACATTCTAAATAAATTAATCACAAATTTAATTACTTCTAAAAAAATAATATTGTAATACGCGAAATATATCAATAAACCAATTACTGCAACTACATTACTTAATTCCGTATTATTCATAATCAAAAATTCTTCTGGTATTACTCGCATAATTATAGCTATGAATGCGCCAACCACTATCGATAATGTATATATAATTGACAAGTTTAAAAATGATTTGTTGCTTTCTCTCAAAATATTATTCTTCGATTTTAATAGTTGGATTATTACAGATTTCGATAACAACGCCTGAAATATAGAATATGCCCCTATTATCATCGCAATAAACGCAATAGAAATATTATTTATATCCTGAACAACTTCACAGAAAATTGATACAGTCTTTTCATTCACGCCAATAAACAATGCTTCAAAAATCGCTAATATTCCTGCTAATAAAAATTGCCATAAGTTTTTCTTAGAAAACTTAATCTCCTCAACTATACCCCGTATTAAATTTTTATTTTTTCCATCCTCGACTATCTCCCCGACATTTTTTATCATGCTATCCATAAGCACTCACCTTACTTTTTTCTTTTCTTAACAAACTCCTCGTAATTTATTAAATTATTTTCGCTTTGAATGTGTAATGGATTCAGCTCGTGACCATAACCATTTATTTGTTCGTAAGCATCAGACAACTCACCTGTCACCTCAACCTGTAGTACCTCGGATAACTCATTATCTTTTATTGTGCCTTTCTGTTTTCCGATTGCCTTGTCACTGTCCTCTTTGTACTGAACTTTTAATTCAGTTTTTACCATGCCCTCAGTTTCTTCGATAATATCAGCAACACCATCTACGGATTGAGGAGAAGGAAATTCCATTCTTCCTTTGTTACTCTGTATCCTTCTTCTAATTTGTGCTTCAATACCACCAAACACTGAATCGTAATCCCATTCATCATTCAGTGGAAAAAATTTAAATATTAATTTATCTATCTTCTCAACATCCGCTAATGCAGTTCGGACACTCTGTGCTGATTTTATACCTGCAATATTTATATGCGGATATGGAAGAAATTCTTCTTTCCCTTTTCCCTCTGCTTTTTTAATGTCATTTTGTGTTCTAATATATTCTTTTACCACATCCTTTATCGTAGCAGAAAAACTTCTAATATCTGGACTTCCACTTTGATTTTTCACAAGGACCATTCTATGATTTTTAAGATATATCATAAACAAAGAATATGGTGACGATTTTATTCGTTCATTTGTCATCTGCAATCCTGTAGCGTTATCATACACCGATTGAACTGACAAAACTGTATCCTTGATAAGCAACCCTTGTAATACATACTCATCTTTTTCAACTTCATTTATGCATACGTTATGAAAAAATAATCTGGTTCTATTATCTTTTCCAACCTGTCTGTACAATCTACTTGTCATCGCTGGAAGCATTATGTCATCAATCCGTTTGATCATTGGCTCAGATTCTTTACCAAAAACTACATTCAGATCTGCAATATACATCTGTCTTTTTTCCATGTTTTATCTTCCCCCATATAATCATTTTTTACATTTTACCATTTTTCCAGCCAATAAACTACTATTTTCGATAAAATTCTCTTGGCAAAAAAAAGAACACCGTATTTCTACGATGCTCAAAAAAAATTATACGGGGCGAGTAAAAAGGACTCTATCCAATTTCCTCAAGTATAACTATAACACACTTTTTTGTTTAATTTGTTTAATCTTTTAGATTTTCACTAACTATTTGAGAAATTCTGCCTTTGGAATAGCCTAGCTGATCCCCGACTTCCTGTTGTGTATTGCCATTCAAATAAATGAGTTCAAAAATCTGTCTTGTATTGCTATCAGGAATCTGACTGATAAACTCTTCAATCTCTGTCAGAAGTTTGTCCACCTGTTCTCGTCTCCGCTCATTAATCCTCATTTGTCGATCGATCATATCTGCCTGCTTGGGCTCGTCCATTATAATTCTCATGTGCGTTTCGATATAGGGAAACGTATCCATAGATCCTTTTACTTTCCCAATGACTGCCGGAATCCTTTCTGCTCTCTCATTCAGTTTCTCCATTTTGTCTTCCAGCATCTTCTGCTCCCTCTTCAGAGATCGATACTGCCTTAGCTTTTTCTTATCCATGTCTTACCTCCTGTCACCTGTGTTGCATCAGCACCCTAAATGTCTCCCCAATGTTTCACGCAATGTCTATGTACGAAACAATCTGTCTTTCTCTTTGTTCTGGGCCACTCTGTCTCATCATCCTCTGGGTCCATCACTTCACCGCAGACCACGCAGCAGGGACGAGCCCCACCGTGTTTCTCTCTGGTCTTTTTGTATGCATTCATTGCTGTCCTGCTATTTTTAATCATTGTCTTTCTCTCCCCCTGTGTCATAGATCTCACAAGAGATCACTTTATTGCCAACTCCATTATCCACAACTTCGAAATCAGCATCGTATCCGACCTCAGCCAGATGATCGATGATCCCAAAGTCACTGCCATTATCCTGCGAATGAATATAGACCTTCGCAAGCTTCTGTCTGATCTTTGTCATAATTAATTTACTCCTTAACTTTCCTTAACACTCTTGATCCTTGCCTTTAAGGCATCCAGAAACGAATCCTGTGTAACTTCTTTTGCTTCCAGTGCATCCATGACGTTCTCATCATATCCGCCGGCAGTGACTAGATGATGGATCACAACATTCTCTTTTTGTCCCTGTCGGTACAGTCTGGCATTTGCCTGTTGATATAACTCCAATGACCAGTTAAGTCCAAACCAGACAATGATGTGCCCACCTGCCTGAAGGTTTAATCCATATGCTGCACTTGCCGGATGTGCAAGTAGGATATCCATCTGCCCATTGTTCCAGGCTGTGATGCTGTCCGGATTCTTTAACTCCCCGATCCGAAGCTTGCTCTTTTTCAAAGCCTTCTGGATCCGTGCCTTATCATGCTTAAAGTTATAAAACACTAAAATTCCTTTTCCTGCATTCGCATCGATGATCTCTTTTAAGGCTTCGATCTTCTCATCATGCACCTCATGGTATATGCCGTCTGCATCATAGACAGCCCCGTTGCAAAGCTGCAAAAGTTTATTACTTAAAGCCGCTGCACTTGTAACGTCAATAGTCTCTCCATCGATATCCGCGATCATCGTCTTCTCCAGTTCTTCATACTGCTTCTTTGCTTTGTCCGGAAGTTTGATATGACGGACATTGTCGATCCGTTCTGGTAATTCCAGATAATCTTCTGCTTTCATGGAGATACAGATATCTTTGATTCGTTTGTTGATCTCTTCGTCTGCCCATGTCCTCGGGTTGTACTCATAGATCACATTTCCGTTTCTTGCTCCTGGTGTGAAATAATTATCACGGTATCCGGTTAAAGTCTTTCCTAGCCGTTCTCCTTCATCCAGAAGATAGATCTGTGCCCACAAGTCTTCCAGTCCGTTCGGAGTCGGTGTTCCTGTAAGCCCTACGATTCGACGGATGTGACTCCTGACACTTTTTAATTTTCGGAATCGTTTTGCCTTATTAGACTTAAAGCTCGACAACTCATCAATGATCACCATGTCAAACGGCCAGTCATTTTTGTAATAATCAACCAACCATGAGACATTGTCTCTTGATAACACCCAGATATCGCCGGGTGTGTTGATCGCTCTGATCCGCTGTTTGATACTTCCAAGGACTGGGATCACCCGAAGCATCTTTAAGTGATCCCATTTCTGTGATTCTCTTGTCCATGTATCTTCTGCAACCTTCTTCGGCGCGATGACAAGAACTTTCCGGACTGCAAACCGATTGAATCTCAGATCATTGACTGCTGTCAGTGTGATCACTGTCTTTCCAAGTCCCATGTCAAGAAACAATCCTAAGACCGGATCCGTGATCATGCGGTTAATGCAGTAACGCTGATAATTGTGCGGTACAAATTTCATATCATGCCTCTCTGTTCTAACTCTGTGATCTTGTCCAGGGCCTTGCCGGGATTCCATGCTTCAATCTCCCAGATCACTCGGTCAATGTCTTTTTTATTATCAAGAACGGTTGCATAACACCCTGTTGCTAAGATCTTACGGATCTGGACTTTCTGAAGCGGTGTTGTTTTTTCTCCTGGACGTTTCAATTCTACGAATCCAGATTTTCCGCCCTGTAAGATTACAACTCTGTCTGGTACTCCGGCATTGCCCGGGGATACAAACTTATATGCCATACCGCCGACCTGTTTTACTTCATCCCTAAACTTGGATTCTATACTGCTTTCTCTCATATCATTCTCCTTTGTTTGTAATCAATGTAACATTGTCCCCCTATATATATACGCGTGTATAGGCGTACATGGGGTATCACTATACCATTACCCTTTATATTTTATTTATATATAATTTAATGTTTACAATGTTTATATAGGCATTAGATATAGGATTTAAGCCATTTTCTTGTAATCAATGCCCTGTTTACTGAATGTTTCTCTTGTTTACCTTTCCAAATATTGTATGTTTACCTTTTAATCTGTCAACACTCTGTTTACACGCGTATATCCTCTCTGTGTTCCATAGGGGCCGAACCTTACAGACGATACGCGTTGCCACCCATCAATACAATTTAGAATGCCATTGATCTCTATCGTATCCCGCCTTCGCATTTGTTTGAGATCTCCACCAAAGCACTCACACCAAACCTCAGCCGCACATATTCGGTCCCTTTCTACTAAGTTGCTCTCATCTTTTACTTGAAATTCGCTATTGAAAAAGGACTTTCTCTGCGCAACACTCTTCTGTGCCCAGTCTGTTGGGATCTTCTTCTCCAAAAACTCTCTGATCACGCCTTCTTTTGGCGATGCTTCTCTGTAAGTCTCCTGTTTTTCCTGTGCCACTTTGGCAACATCTCCGGACATATACAACGGCTCTCCTAACATCCATCTTGCCACCGCTTCCGCCCATACCTGATCAACTTCCGCCGGCAGTTCCTGAAAGATGTTCTTCTTTGGTTTCTGTTTTCCGAGTCCGACCGGCCAAAATCTACGGTTCCCTGTTCTGTCCTTTAAGAACTCTTTATCGTTGGTAGTTCCTACGATGATACAGTTTCGTGGAAAATTTGCAGTCCTGCGTCCGTACGGCATACGATAAACGTCTTCTTTTTTACTTAAAAACTGTTTGACCGCATTCATCTCTGATCTGTTAAATCCAGTTAATTCTCCAGCTTCAATAATCCAATAACCCTGCACCATCTCTGCCGCATCTTTCCCTTCAAACGTACTCATCGAATCGGAATACCAGTCCTTGCCCAACATTGAAAAGAACGTACTCTTTCCAACACCCTGCGCCCCAGACAAAATCAGCATGTAGTCAAATTTGCATCCTGGATGCATGGCTCTGGCAACTGCAGCACACAATGTCTTTCTTGTTGCTGCACGTATATATTCAGAATCCTCTGCCCCGAAATAATCAATAAGAAGTGTATCTAAACGCTTAACCCCGTCCCAGTTAAGGCTTGTAAGATATTCACGAATCTTATGCCTTTTATGTCGGTTTGCATAAATCGCCATGCCGTCTAGGATCCTTTTCTCTCCTGTGATCCCATAGGTCTTTTCCATGTAATGCCTTAATCCTGCATCATCTTCATCGGTCCATGCACGATCCTTATAAGGGAACTCTGGATGGAACTCCCACGGCATTGGCCTGCAGACAGTTGCCCTGCTTGCAAATTCATCGTGATATAATCGCTCCTTTAAGTTTGGATCATTCTCCAGAATGATCAGCACGTTGTCGATCGTCTTATTCGGCATTCCTGTTTTTGAACTGCAGCTTAGCTTTTCCATCCAGTCAAGATTTTCTTTTGAGATCTCCTGTGAAAATTCAGACTGTGCACGTTCATAACGTTCCGCTGTAATGATTTTCGCGACATTCGGCTGTTCCATCGCAAACTCACACATTGCAGAAAAGGATGGCAGCCTTGTGATCGGCGTTCCTTCCTTCGATTCATAATCAAGTTCACAGAACTTATGGATCCGGACCAGATCAAACGCATTACATAATCTTCCACCTGCTGGATCTGTGGCATGATGGCTGTATAAGAACAATCCGTCCTCATACAGCACGGCCCCGCCAACTGTTGATCCCTCTGTGTAGGTATAGCGACCCGGATGCATATCGCATGGCTCATAGATACCGTCTAAGAACGCATCCATTGCCTGTTCCACTGTATACGTCTTGCAGAATGCACCGACGATTCCTTTCTTTTCTAAGGGATTTCCCTGTTTTTTGATACTGCGATCACGAAGCTTCACAGCTCCTGGTACTTCCGGCCACTGTGTGATATCTCTCCAGTTGTCATACGTTGCGAGCATTCCGTCTTTACTTAAAAATGGCTTGTCCGCATAGCAGAATCGATACTGGCTGTCCTTACTGCAGCTGGGCCAGTACATCAGCCGGACTGTTTCGAAAGTTGTCGGGTCAAAGATACCCATTCCAATATATTCTGCAGCACGTCTTGCGATTGGTTCATATTCATCTGGAGAAGCCGGCTGATCTAATGGCAAAATGATTCGAAGTCGCGGTGCTGCTTCTTCATGCTTCCTGGTACTGTAGATTACATAAGAACAACCAAGATTTTCTAAGGTGCCGATCACTTCATCAGTTCCACCTGGCTTTATATGATCGGCATCTAATGTGATCAGATAGCGATAACCAGCATTTTCATTTCTTCTCTGTTCTCCGGAAAGTTCCCCGCCGACAAAACCACCGACATCTTTGATCTCATCCTGCTTTGCCTTGCGGTAACCCATATACTCTGCCAAAGTTTCTTCCGTTCTGATCGGATGTTCAAGCTTCTCCACAAAATCAGACCAGTACATCTCCTGTTTCAGCCAGGTCTTTGATCTTCGGCTGCTTCCCGTTGATATTTTAATTTTTAAGTCATTCTGAAACATGCCGTTCCTCCTACTCTTTCTTATAGAAATCTCCTGTAAATCCATCTGCATTTAATGGCAGTCCGTCCGCCCACTCCGGAGCCTTGCACATCAGATCAATGGCTTTCTCCAGTGTCAGATCAGAACCTTTTGGCACTTCTGCTATAATCTCATCGTGGATATGAAAGTTGATGAGGAAGCCGCCAAATAACATATTCCGGATCGCATTTGCCAGCAGATCCCTTGCAACTGCCTGTACAATATTCTCGACCAACTTTCCACCATATGTTTCAAGTCTCTGCCATTTTTTCGTTCCATCGATGCCCATGTATGTGATACTCTTGTTTCCCCATGCATTCTCTCCGATCTGCGGATCTGGATAGAACAGACATCGTCCAGAAGGAAGTTTGATCATAAAATAATTTGCATCTCTCATAAACGTGATCCCATGCTGAATCTGGTTTGTTGTTCCAAGTGTTACCGTCTCGATCGCACAATTCTCTACGGTATACCAGAAATCCTGAATCCGTTTGTTCGCTGTTCTCCATCGGTGTACGATATCCGGAAGTTCTTCTTCCGTAAGTCCCATCTTTAAGGCGCCCATCTGGATCAATGCTCCAGTACCACCTTGGTACCCGAGGGCTAATTCTGCGACTTTTCCTTTTGCCCTAAGTGCATATTCTGGATTTCCTTTTTTGATCTTCTCGATCGGTACGTTGAACATACTGGAAGCTGAAGCTTCATAAATCTTGCCATGAGTACGGAAGACTTCCAGTCTCCAATCCTCTCCAGCTAACCAGCTGATCACTCTCGCTTCGATCGCTGAAAAGTCTGCAACTACGAACTCATACCCCTCTCTTGGAATAAATGCCGTCCGGATCAGCTGTGAGATCGTATCTGGCAGACTGCCATAAGTCAGTTCAAGCATCGCTGCATTTTCCTGTTTTACCAGATTCCTTGCTAGTGACAACTCTGGAATATAGTTTCTCGGAAGGTTCTGAACCTGTACCAAACGTCCTGCCCATCGTCCTGTCCTGTTTGCACCGTAAAACTGTAATAATCCACGGACTCTTCCATCCTTACAGACTGCGTTTTCCATAGCTGTGTATTTCTTCACGGAACTCTTGGCCATCTCTTTGCGTTTCTTCAGAACATAATAAACTGCTGGATTCGCTTTTACTTGCGGAGCTTCTAACAGTTCGTTCACTGCTTCTTTCTCTAACTTATCAATATTTTTTCCGAGCTGATCGGATAACCACTTTTTTAACTGGGCAACACTGTTCGGATTGTCGATTCCAGAAACACGCCGGATATCATCTCCAAGCTTTAATGCCGCCTGATCACTTAATTCCAATGCCCCATTGATCAATGCAAGATCCAGCTGAGTCCCCTGTTGATTAATGGTCTGGTCATAATGCCAGTTGGTCCATTCCTGTGTTGGAACTGGATAATCTTTCAGATGATCTTCGATCGCACGTTCCACTTCCACATCCTGTTTGCAGTATTCTTTGAACAGATTCCATTTTTCCATATCATGTTCTGGAAAATTTCTTGTACGTCCGCCGTTTCTCTTCGTAGGCTTGCATGGCACACAGAAATAACGGATCAGTGCTTTTCCAACTGCCATCTTTTGTTTTTCCTGTGGAAATCCCATTGCTTTACCAACTCCTGCAAGAGATGCTGGATACCCACAGTATAGAGAATGGATCATCGTACACTGCCACTGATCCGGCCAGATCTCATAGAACTGACTTAATGCATTGATCTCAAAGTTTGCATTATGCGCCATCTTGATTGTTGCCGGTGCTTTCAGATCATCGATCACTTTTTCTGGAAGCTTCTCTCCCTGTGCAAGATCTACGATCTCAACTGGTCCGTCATCATAGGCATAAGCAAACAGTAGAATCTGAAAGTCCGGAGACTGTACATACTTGTACAGCCCGGACTTTGCAATGTCTACACTACTATAGGTCTCGATATCGATATGCAGGATGTTCTTCTGCGGGATCATAATCCCATAACTCCGCTGCCATTGATCGGAGCCCCCGTGATCGGATTAATTCCAGTGACAGGATTCACACTCTGCTGTGTAGCTGCAGCCTGTGTGTTCATCTGCGGAACTGCTGCGGTCTGGACATTTGCCTGTGGCATTGGTCCAAAGTCTTCCACTGCTGTTGTTCTTCCTGTTAATGGATCACCTTCTCTGGTTTTCTGGACATTGTTCAGTCCGCATCCAACACCTCTGTTTCCGTTTGTATTATATGGGAAGAAGTTTAAGGAAACTCTTCCGTAGCATCCGGCATATACTTCTGCAGGATTTAAGATTGCCTGACAGTTTGCATCGACAACTTCCGGTCTCTGTTTACTGGATGCTGTCATAACCATATGCCCTTTACATTCTTCTCCGAATGGTTCTCCGTTTGGTCTTGTCCCATCTCCATCATGCATCGGATTCTTCAGCATTGCCGGCATCTGACCATTGAATTTTGTAGAGACACCTTCCTGTGCTGCAGCCTGCATTGCTGCCTGGATTGCATCGATCGTTGCTGTGTCCGTCTTAGGGATCAGGATCGTTACAGAATATTTTTCTTCCTGTCCTGGATTGTTCGCATGTGGCTGAAATACGTGTGGAAATGAAAATCTTACTTCACCTGTTGTTACTTTTGTATTACTCATAGTTTTTTACTCCTTTTATTTAAAATCTTCTGCTGCTGTTGTTTTCGGGTTATAGACCGGCCGTTTATCGGATTCCGGCGCCAGTGTTGGCTTCCCATTTGGTTTTTGGATGAACTCCCCGCAGATCGTCTGGAAGTCTTTCTTTCCGACCATCTTTTCAAGATCTGTCAGGGTAAGCTGTGCCCTTTCATACAGAGTTTCTTTCGGGAATCCATTCTGTTCCAGGACATCCGCCATCTTTTCATAATCCGTGATCATACGATTGCTTCTGCCTTCAACGATCTTCCATCCTGGGATCTCTCCGCCATCGATCAGTTTTGTCTGTGCATAGGACTTTAATTTTTTATGCCATGCAACCAACTGTTCTGCTTTTGCAAGGGCTTCTCCCACCTCTTCGTCTGAAAGCTCCGGTGGAAGTTTTGTTTCATAGGTTTCCAGAAGTTCCAGATTGTCATAAGCTCTCTGTCTGCAGTTTAAGACTTTGCAAAATCTGCAGTGTTCCCCGGAACGAAACTCTCCTTCTCCTTTGTAAGCTAATTCAGCTTTCGGTTTGACTATGACATTGCCCCATGTTGTCAACTCTCGTTTGTTCGTTTTCCATGTGGAAAAGTTATTGAGCCTTGGCTGTACGATATGAAAAAAAATGTCCTCGATCGGATATAAAAATCCGTAAGCCTTTAATGCTCCTAGTGCATACAATCCCATCTGCGGATTTCCACCTGCATTTACTGGAACACCTTTTCCGTATTTAAAATCGATGACATGCATGACCGTACCGCAGATCAGGATGCAGTCTGCAGTACCGAATCCATCCGGCACGTACTCATCAAACTCAACCATTTTTTCCACTGCCATGTATGGTTTCTCTGGAAGACTGTTACTGAGTGTTTCCACATAATCAACGTACTGATCTGTGAATCCCTGCATCTCTTCCTGATACAGTTCATTCTTTTTGATCTTGTTCATTCTTCTGGTATAAGTTCCGGTCTTTAAAGAATCTGCTGTCAGTTTTAACTCACAGATCTCATGTGCCAGGGTCCCTTCTTGGGTATAAGAGGTCTCTGTATCTGGAAGCTCATCACACAGTTTTGCGGAAGGAGTACAGTGGATCCACTGCACCGCTCCGCTTGCTGATAACAAAGCATGTTTTCTTTTCTTCGCCATCTTAGATCACCGCCCCGATCGCTTTGATCGCAGATGCAAACTCCCCATATTTCTCCTGTGGCAGATCCATCAGAGTCTGTGCACCTAAAGCTGCCAGCGTATTCTGGACATCCTGCATCTTTCCGGCATCGATCAGACCTGTCGCTGCGACTGCCAACTGCTCCATTGTATATGTAGGGGTTGCTGTAGCTGTTGGCACTGGGCTAACTGTAGGTGCCACTTGTGCAGTCTGTGTTGTTGGTACAGGCTGTATGTCCTGTACTGGTGGTGTGTTCGGCACTGTTGTAGTTGTTGCGGTTGGTGTGACTGCCTGCTGTACTGCGGGTGCTACCTTTGCTGCATCTACCTGTGTTTCCTCTTTGCAGTTTCCTGCGGCATTTGCCAGTGCAAAGATGGCATTTGCCAGATTGTCAAGCCCTGTTATGTTTACTGTAATCTCCATTGTTATGTCCTCCTAATTTTTCTTTGTTTAATAGATACCCGATCCCTAAGATCTGAAAGATCAGGTTTGTATCAAGATCCTGTCCAGCTTTATGCAGCCGGACAAGAGTTTCAACCCTTTCATAAGATGCGGCTAATTCATCGTATACTTCACGACTGATCAGCAATCTATCTCCCTTCATCGTTTATATCCTTTCTACTTGTTTCTTAAACCCACACTCTGTCGTCATTCGCCACTGTACTGCTTTTGAAATCTCTTTATCTAAAGGATCTAATTCTTTGGACAATGCGTTCGCTAATACTCTCAGAGATGCTACGATATAAGGTAGTGTTCCTTCAGAAACAGGTGTTACACTATCTGATATTTTAAGAAGAATGTCTCTGCTTACTTCTCTCACAATATCGTTCACTTTATCGCCTTGGTCGGTTGCTGCGCATTTGTATGCTTCTTCTATTTTTTTTTTCGCACTGTAATAAAAACTCTTTTGTCATTGTTCCTTCTCACTTTCTGTGCTATAATGCACTTGTGTTAAATTATTTATATCCGCACCTTCTGGAGTTGCCGCTTCAGGGGGTGCATTTTTCTTTCATCAAGCTCTTTCAGAATTTCTTTCTTATTTATCAAATTTCTTCACTCCTTCCTCATAGATCATCGCTGTGATCAAACACAACGCTGCTAGTTCCTTAAATATTCCCATTGCGATCAGCACCGCTGCCGTGCAGATCATGGCTTTTGTTTCACTTTTCATCTCATGCTCCTTTCTCAAACACTTATCATTTCAGTTGCAAAAAACTTTTTTGCATTTATGAAATATCTATGCTTATTTTCACTTGTCCGGATTGCATATCCCCATGGAAAAATCCCTTGAATCAGTCCTTTTTCGATTGTTGGAACACCCATTCCCATCAAATACGCAACTTCTTTCGGGGTTAACGTCTCTATTTTCTTTTTAGGAATTACTATCTCTTCGAAGTAATTCTCTGGAAGATCAAATGCTTCTGCGATCTCATTTCGTCTCGCTTTTGTTGGTTCCGAATCTCCAGACATCCACTTACTGACGGTCGATCTACTTACACCGCAGATTCTGGACAACTCTACTTGATTGATGTTTTGATCTGCCATTACTTTTTTAAGCCTGTCCCTGAACACCTTTATCACCTGCCTTTCTTCAGATGGCTTAACTCTCCGTCCGATTGAGTGCTATTTTTAATGATTAACCAATTTTATGGAGGAGTTTCGGGGTTATATGTATCGGACAGAGGATTAAGCCATCTGTTGATTGTCTCCACCAGTACTTTTAGACATTTTTGAGCGAAAATCTTTTCTTTAAATCGCTCTCTATTCAGCTGCTAAAAACTTATTGATAAAATACTGTTGGCCTTTTCCTGTAACTTTCGGGGTACGAGTAATTCTGTTGCATCCGTTCCCATCAATACGGACAGATTCTTTAATTTCAAAAAGTCCCATTTCCATACTCTTTTGAGTTGGCATGTTCCAATCGTTACCTTTTTGCTTAATCAGGTAACCGTTGTTTCTCAACCATTCAAATAATCTTCTTTGTCCTGTCTCTACTCCATTCTGTTTAAGAATTTTGGCTAATGCCCCAACTAAAATTGATGTATTTGCAGATGTGATCGCATGTCCCAGAATCGCATGCGGTTTCATTCGTTCGTTTTTCTCCTGCAACAATCTGTTCTTTTCCCTCTCTTCTTTAAGAGCTGTAAAGGCTCTGATTGCCATTTCTGGATTATCAATCAGTTCATCAACTGCATACATCCCGTGTTTCCTGATCTGTGGTAATACTTCCGCTGTTACCCAATGCTTGAATCTCTTCGCATTAGGCATCTTACTTGAAAGGATTAAGCTGTAAAGACCTGATTCATTGATAAATATTACTTCTCTATTCTGACCTGACAGAACGATTCGTTCGGTCAGCTTATCTTCTTCATCAACGTGATCTCTTACGGCCTTCGGTGTGTTTGTATAGCCGAGAATCCCTGCTACATCCTTACCAACAAACATTACATCGCCGTTTATTGTAGCTGTTCTTACAGAACCAAATTCTTCTGATTTAAACGATTCTAATTCCATTTTTCTTTTCTCTCCTATTTATTTTGATTTTTTGTTGAATTTAATTCACTATTCTTTTTAAAAAAAATTTCGTCTCTTTCTTTTGTAGTTAGATGTAATGTTGCTTGTAATGACGAAATCTCGGAGGCCTTGAATTCACCTAATCCCTTTAATCTGTTATACAATGTCTCTCTGAGCATTCCAGATTTTTCAGCCACTGCTTTAAAGCTCATTCCAGAGTCATTAATCTTATCAGTCAAGGCTTTCATATCGACCATTTTCTTTTTCTCCTTTCTTTGTTGAATTTTAATCACACTCATAATATAACACTAGTGTGAATATCCGTCAACACTTTTTCATAATTTTGTTGAAATTCTTTCACACTCATGGTATATTAATATCAGAAAGGCGGTGACTAAATGATTGATCTATATAGGAATATTCGAAAATTTAGAATCGAACATAAAATGTCTCAAGATACACTTGCTAAGTTGACTGGTTACACGAGTCGATCATCCATTGCAAAAATTGAAAAAGGTGAAGTAGATTTGCCTTTATCAAAAATAGAAGCCTTTGCGGACGCATTAAATGTTGAACCTTCAGAACTTATGGGAGACACTTGGGAAGATGATGTTATAAATTCTTCGCGTCTCGATGTCGCTGAACATTTCGACGGTGATCCCTTCTTGATAGCCAAAGCTATGGAAGCAGAGAAAAATGATGCTCTATCAAATCAACCAGAACTGAACAAACGAGACTCAAAACAAATAGAAGAAATCCTACAGCAAACTAAAGACAAACTGACGTCCCAAGAAGGACTAATGTTTGACGGTAATCCTGCTTCTCCTGAAGCAATTGAATCTATTCTAAGTGCAATGGAAATTGGTATGGAAATGGCAAAGAAAAAGAACAAGGAAAAATATACACCTAAAAAATACAAAAAGGACTGATGTGAATGGACATAAAAAAGATTGTAAATTCGCTTGTCAAAAAACACAAAACAAGAAATCCCTTTGAGATCATCAAAGGACTAAATGCTATCCTTGTGCCGGTGCCACTTGAGGGTGTCAGAGGATTTTATCAATATTTTCAACGTAATAACATTATTTATATTGATGATTCTCTTCCAGAACATGAACAGATTCTTGTCTGTGCCCATGAGTTAGGTCATATGTTACTTCATAAAAAGGCAAATGCATTATTTATGGATACATACACTGGATTCAATACTACTAAATACGAAAAGGAAGCTGATCTATTTGCTATGGAACTTCTGGTGCCGGATGAAGTATTTTTAGAGTACCAGGAATTTACTACAAATCAAATTGCACGTGCACTTGGATATGACGAAGAACTGATAAAGTTAAGATTGAGATAAAGAGGAAATGCTATGGGACTATTAGATAAATTATTTGGTTTAATTAAAACCACTAATTCTTCTAAAAAACAGATAATATATGATACTTATTATTCAAACTATCCTGTCAGACCGTATATTTCTGACGAACGAAACATTGAAGAATGGATGGAACACACTAAATTATTTCCAAAACAAAATATAATTCCAAAAACTATGATGACTCCATATTCAGATGGATTATTACCCGGACACATATATATGCTTTATTGGCTTAAGAAATATAAAAACAAAAGAGTTCCTGCATATTTTGAATACAGATATGGCATTGATTTTGAAAAAGAAAAAGAGTTTCTTTTTTGCAATAAATATCTTGATGCAAATAGCAAACCAACTCAGTTTGGACTTGAAGCTATTAATAAACATGTTGAAGTTATAGAAGCACAACATCCAAAACCTAAGTTTTCTGAAACATCTGTTGCTTCTTCGCCTAATATTAAATATTCCGGACGAAAAATACCAGAAAATTTAGTTGAGGGATTTTTCCCTGTTCCACACGAAGACAAAGAAATAATTTCATATGAAATTGATCAAATCAATAAATTAGTTTCATATGCATTAAAACTCGCCCATATAAAAAGAAGATTTCGAATTGATGCTTCTCGATTCGTATATTTGAAATCTCATACATATTATGAAGGAAATCCATTTACTCCTTCTGGTCGTCCTAAAAAAATCCCGCTTACCTTACATTACGACTACAAAAATGATGATCAAGTTCTTGAATTTGATATAGATAGAGATTTTTTTGGTGAAATTGGTTATCTTCAAAATGGACATATTGCTAAAGCAAGATTAATATTTTGGTTCAAAAAAGAAGGATATATAATCCATCTAGGAATCGTTGATAATATACTCACCGTTAAAAAGGTGGAGAAATCAGGCAATCCTACATGGATACCTATCTATAAATTAAAATAGCGATGACCTACTGCAATAAAACACCGTTACCTCTACCAGTTTCTAAGGGTGGATTAACAACGGAAGACAACTTACAAACTTTATGTTGGCGTTGCAATCGTAGTAAAGGAGCAAAAATCCAATAATAATTAAAAAAAACCGCCCAGCTACCAACTGGACGGAATCTCAGAAGTTTATCAACCACTTTGCAGCATATGATATTACTTCTCCCTAGACAAGAGAATTATATCATACATCCTGCAAAAACACAATTTGATAAGGGTGTATTTTTTGTACCCTTTTTTAAGAAAGGATGATACACATGGCAAGAAGAAACCCAAACGGCTACGGCAGTGTAACAAAATTAAAAGGAAATCGATCACGACCTTATGTGATCAAAGTTACTACATATGATGAAGATGGACACGGAAGGCAGGTCCCAGTGGACTATGCTGCTACTCGTGAAGAAGCAAACATCATTTTGGCCAAGTACAACGACAATCCGTGGAACATCGATCGTAACCGAGTGACGCTTGCAGATTTATATACGAGATGGCTTGAAATAAAAGGTCCCAAACTTGGAACCTCTCGTTTAAGCTCACTCAAATCAGCTTATAAACATTGTCAAAAACTCTACGGAATGAAATACAGACAAATAAAAGCTTATCAAATGCAAGAAACTATAGATAACTGTGAACGCAGTTATGCCACGCAAGCTCATATCAAAGTTCTATGGGGACATTTAGACAGTTTTGCGTTTGAATTAGATATCATAGATAAAATGTATTCACAATTAACGTCTGTAAGTGCCAAGCAAGAAGAGTCAAAACGCACACCATTTACCGAAAAAGAAGTTGAAGCTCTATGGAAAATATCTGATCAAAAAAATGTTGATATTGTTTTAATCTATATTTATACAGGATTCCGATTAATGGAATTATTAGATATGACATGTGATCAAGTAAACCTAGAAGAACAATACTTTAAAAGTGGAAGTAAATCTGATTCTGGAAAAAACAGAATTGTTCCAATTCATCCTCGTATCATGCCGTTTGTAAAAAAACGGTTAGAGAAAAGTAATGAATATTTTTTAGAAAATGATGAAGGTTCCAAGTTTAAAAAATGGGATTTTTATGAAGAATGGAAGGTTGTTATTGCCTATATAACAAAGAAAAAGAAAACGCCTCATGAGGCAAGGCATACTTTTGAAACATTTTTGGATAATGCAGGCGGTAATAGAAAATGCATTGATATGCTGATGGGGCATAAATCTAAAGATATCGGAAACAGAGTTTATAATCATAAAACAGTAAAACAATTAAGAGAGACAATTCTTTTGTTGAAATAATAATTTTATATTCAACAAGTAACAGATTAGTAACAAATAAATGAGAGAATGGCTTAAAATGGACATTCTCTCATGCTGCAAAAATATATCCATATAAATAAGAAATAGCATTCCACATTTCCACTGCATGTTTGCAAAGATTTCTATTATTTTCTGTTAAATTTTCTGTAAATCTCTTATATGCATCCAAATGAAATTTTGTGTAATATATCACAGCATATAACTTGCCATCATCGTCTTTCGCCTCACAACCTGCCCGAGCATAAGGATTAACTTTCTCTCCATAACTGTATTTATTCGTTTCGAACCCAGGACTTACGCTTCCATAACATACAATCTTCCCATCAGAATCAGTTTCTAAATATAAATAATCACTATAATCTTTTCCGTAAAATGTATAAGCATATCCATCCCAATATGATGGTGTCGTTAATTTTGGTTCACCAAACATTTTCTTAACATCATCAATTTTCATATTTTTTGTTACCGTTTTCCCACCTACTGTGATCAATTTTCCATCAACAGATGCTTCCGCTTTTACTGGAATTGAAATTGTTGGAATACTTGATATGATCACTAGTGCTATTGCAATCATATTGGATATGATTCTTTTCCATCGTTTCTTCATATTTTTCTTGTCCTTAATCATATATTTCCACAACGCCTCCTATTTTAGACATTTCCACCTTCTGGCGATCCCCTATATTTTTTTACTATCACAAGTCGACAGAAATCTCTAATTTTTCAATTTAAATTTGTTCAACACACTCTCCTTATTCAATTCAAACTTCACATATACCGGGTCATGATCTGAATATGAATATCCCGTATTAATATTCTTATACATATCACATTTTACATTATCTGAGATAATAAATCCATCCAATGTAACAGTGTAAGTCTTTCCTGGTATGTATTTCATATCTGCATTTCGTGAACTATTCCACAGATTTTCTTTCTTTGGCAGTTGATCCATACAGAAAGAAAAATGTTCTGGAAGCATATTTCTTGGGAATGGATATGCCCAGGATTCTCTATCGGTAGAATCGTCATCTTCTGCAGCCTTGAGGTCATGGTTAAAATCCCCGCCACATAATACATAATTTCCTGCTTCGTATTCTTTTTTCATATCCGCTGAAAGCATACGGATCTGTCCTTTTCTGATCTTATCACTGTTTCCGTAGGCTGACATATGAAGCTGAAAGATCACGAGGTATTTCCCATTATCCACTGGAATTCTTGAAACACTATAGCAACGATCTAAATCAAAAAATTTATTGTATGATGTTGAAATCGGAAGACTTCTTCTTAGTGAATCTTTGATCGGGTATCTGGAAAATAAAGCTAATCCTGCTTTGCTGCTTCCATGTGGCTGTGTGAATGGATAGAATAGAAAAGCAGAATCATAATTTTGTGCAAATACTGTATCGTAATTCTTCAAGCATTTCTTTAGTATGGAATATTCATTTACATGATAACTTCTGGTGGAATTAAGATCTACTTCCTCTATTAAGGCAAAATCCGGATCATACGATTTTGTTAGATTTCCTGCATTTTTAACTGTTTTAAGAACACTTTTCTTGCTCTTTGCCCAAGATGATTTTCCTCCATCCATAAAAAAGCTGAAATCTGGCGTATAGGCTCCGAATCCAATATTGTATGTAATTGCTGAATATTGTTTTCCTGTTGTTAGTGTTTGTTTTGTTTCTGTGTGAGATTCTACGGAAAGGGATTTGTTATCTTCAATTCTATGGTAACTTGCATAGAGATAAATGATATATCCTAGCACAATGACCACAATAAAGCCTAATAAAACTCCTATTGTCTTTAATACTTTTTTCGCTATCTTCATGACTTTCTATTCCTTCATTTTATCTTTATTTATCCGATACTTAGTGATTGTATTTATTATAACATACAAAAAGCGTCCTTGGGACATTAATACATCTGATTTATCAGATATATTTTGTTTGCAAGGAGCATTTCACCATTCTTAATCTGATGCTGAGATTGATTGGATGTCACATCCATGCGATTGAGTTTTTTGATGAAATCTTTAAAATATCTCATCTGGTTGATTAAATCATCAAGTTTGGATTTTTCTTTATCAAGTCCAGGTACTTCCACGTGATCTTTAAACATTCAAAGCAAATCAATCACCAGATTGAAGTTGTTGCAGACATGAACGACCTCAGAAAACTGGCAGGTGGTATGAATGGCAATCGTAAAGCACATTAAAAGCAGAAATACAAATTACTCAGTTGACATTGACAATATGTATGAATTTGCTTCTTCACACTGCACTGATTTCAAAGATCTCCGCGATGATGAGGATATTGTTATCAATAGGGAGTGGATCCTTAACAAACTTACCGAAGAAGAAAATTAATAATATATTTGGTGGCTACACCCCCAAGCCCCTGTAGAATAAATAACGCCAGTACTGG